>Ga0228700_1000090_pt1 | contig 96444 bp, 104 predicted proteins | sample McNCre317_Aug_MG_FD_178019 | JGI IMG/M metagenome (GOLD analysis project Ga0228700, IMG submission 178019) | Freshwater microbial communities from McNutts Creek, Athens, Georgia, United States - 3-17_Aug_MG | ecosystem: Environmental > Aquatic > Freshwater > Creek | place: USA: Georgia...
CGCTGGGCACGGTAAATACCGGAATGACCCGAGCACACATAGCTCATCACGCAAGCCAAAGCGGCATAAATACCCAGATCGGCACCGAATAACTCCATGGCCATCAACGTTGAGGCAATGGGCGTGTTGGCGGCTCCCGCAAATACGGCCACAAAGCCGACCGCAGCCAACAACGCAAACGGCACATCCAGCCAAGGGGCCAGGGCATTGCCCAACGTTGCCCCAATGTAAAACAAAGGCGTTACTTCGCCCCCCTTAAAGCCTGAACCCAAAGAAGCGACGGTGAACACCATCTTGCCCAGAACATCTGTCGGCGCGAGCGGATGCTGAAATGCCTCCACCATCACCGGAATCCCAAGCCCAATGAAACGGTCATACTCACCCAACATCACCACCACAGCAATCAAACTGCCACCCAGCACAGGGCGTAGTGGTGCGTAGGCGATGTGCTTTCTCATCAAAGCACTCAACGCGTGGGTGCTGTCCGCAAACACTTTCCCCGTCACACCAAACACAGCCCCCGCCACCACCATGGCTAGCAATAGCCAAGCCGTGATGTGCGGCACAGCGCCAACGGCATAGGGCGCGTGTTGCACACCCCACCACAACCCCACTTGGTCAGCCACCACGGCGGCAATCACGCACGGCAGCAAAGCATCAAGGCGCATGCGGCCAATCGCCAACACCTCCAAAGCGAACACCGCACCCGCCAACGGCGTGCCAAACACGGAAGCAAAACCCGCACTGATACCCGCCATCAATACCATGCGACGATCTTCATGCGGGAGCTTGAAAAAGTGCGTGAGCTGATCCGCCAACGCACCGCCCATCTGCACGGCTGTGCCTTCGCGGCCCACCGAAGCGCCAAACAAATGCGAGATGACCGTCCCCCCCAGCACCAACGGCGCCATGCGCAAAGGCACCACCTTTTTGGGATCATGGATTTCGTCAATCAGCAAGTTGTTGCCTGCCTCCACATGCTGCCCAAACTTCAGATACAGCCAACCGACCGCAAAACCCGCGACAGGCAAACCCCCAACGAGCCAGCGGTTGGCTTCACGTGTGTGCGTCGCCCAATCGAGGGCCCATAAAAAGAAAGCAGAAGCGGAACCCGCAAGGGCTGCAATCAGAGTTGCCAAAGCCGCCCACTTCGCCACATAGCGAAGCAAAGCCAGCTTGGAAGATTGCTCAAGATGTTGCATCTGTCGCCCCATTTGACGCCTCAATAGGACTGACGACCGAACATAAAAAAAGCCGCTCGATACGAACGGCTTTTTTAGGCTTGGCGGAGAGGGAGGGATTCGAACCCTCGGTAGGGGGATGCCCTACGCCTGATTTCGAGTCAGGTACATTCGACCACTCTGCCACCTCTCCTGATTCGGTGTCGTTTGTCGAAGCTGCAATTCTATCAGGGGCGACGTGCGCCAGCGCCACCCAAAGGTTGCACCACCACACCCGAACCCGCAGGAGCACCTGCGGTGCTACCCACAGGACTCACGGTCATTGAAGCGAGGGAACCCGAGAACAGCCCACTGTCATCAATTTCGATGGTTGCGGCACGCTCGGCACGCGTGAACACCAACAGACTTTTCTTACCGCGTACCGAGGCAATCAAGGTCCAACCTTGGCGTGGCAACTGTTCGATGAAAAAGTTGTAGCTGCTCGTGGCATCGCTGGGCAGCTCAAACACCGCGCGACCTAACCAACCCTCGCCCACGCCAAAAATCAAAGAATCACCCGTGCGCAGCTTGGTGCCAACGGGCAAAGGCATACGGCCAAGTTGCTCGATGGTTGGCCGCTGGGCGTTGTCACCGCTCGTTTCCGAATTGGTTGTCGTTGCGCATGCGGTCAACAGCGCGGCGGCCAGCAACACGGGTAAATATTTCACAGCGCGATTCCTTGAAGTTTTGACAACTGTATCAGCCGCGCAGTTCGCTCACGCCACCCATGTAAGGACGCAGGGCTTCGGGCACGCGAATGCTGCCATCGGCCTGTTGGTAGTTCTCCAACACAGCGACCAAAGTGCGGCCCACGGCAAGCCCTGAACCGTTCAAGGTGTGCACGAGTTCGTTTTTACCTTGGGCATTTTTGAAGCGTGCTTGCAAGCGACGCGCTTGGAACGCTTCGCAGTTGGACACCGAGCTGATTTCTCGGTAGGTGTTTTGTGCAGGCAGCCACACTTCGAGGTCGTGCGTTTTGGTGGCACCAAAACCCATGTCTCCGGTACACAGCAACATGACGCGGTAAGGCAAGCCTAATTTTTGCAACACGGCTTCGGCATGACCCGTCATTTCTTCCAAAGTCTCGTAACTCTTGTCGGGATGCACGATTTGCACCATTTCCACTTTGTCGAACTGGTGTTGACGAATCAAACCACGGGTGTCGCGGCCTGCGCTGCCCGCCTCGGAGCGGAAGCAAGGGGTGTGCGCCGTCAACTTGATGGGCAGCTCGTTTTCAGCCACCACCACGTCACGCACAAAGTTCGTCAATGGCACTTCGCTGGTGGGAATCAAATAAAGCGCCGTGCTTTCGCTGGTGGCTTCACCTTCTTGACCGCCCTTCTTGGCGGCAAACAGGTCTTCTTCAAATTTGGGCAACTGGCCTGTGCCTTTGAGGCTGTCCGCATTCACGATGTAGGGCGTGTAGCACTCGGTGTAGCCATGCTCTTGGGTTTGCACGTCGAGCATGAACTGCGCAAGCGCACGGTGCATACGGGCGATTTGCCCCTTCATCACGGTGAAGCGGGAACCCGACAGCTTGACACCCATTTCAAAGTCAAGACCCAAAGGCTCGCCCAAGTCCACATGGTCTTTGGGTGTGAAACCCAAAGGTGTTGGCTCAGTGCCTGTAGGGCTCCAGCTGCGCAGCACCACGTTGCCATGTTCGTCTTCGCCGGTGGGCACACTGTCGTGTGGCAAGTTGGGTACGGCGAGCAACAACGCTTGTAATTCCGCCTGCAACGCATCCAAACGCACAGCAGAGGTGTCGAGTTCGGTTTTGATATCGGCGACCTGTGCCATCACGCCATCAGCGCTCTCGCCTTTGGCTTTGAGCATGCCAATTTGCTTAGACAGCGCGTTGCGACTGGCTTGCAATTCTTCGGTGCGCGTTTGCAAGGTTTTGCGCTCGGCTTCGAGCGCTTGGTAGGCCTCCACATTCAAAAATGCCTGTGGATTTTTACGGGTTTCAAGCTTGGCAATCACGCTGGGCAGATCGCGGCGCAGTTGGTTGATATCGAGCATTTACTTCAGTCCTATTACTTCAGCCCTTTGGGGAGCGGGAATTTGATGGTTTCTTCAACACCATCGAGGGTGCGTACAGATACAGCGCCAAAGGCGCGCATACGGGCAATGACTTGTTGCACCAAGATGTCAGGCGCTGAGGCGCCAGCAGTCAAACCCACCCGGGTTTTGCCTGCGAACCACGCTTCTTGGAGTTCGTCCGCGTTGTCAACCATGTAGCTCTCAGCGCCTGAGCGCTGTGCCACATCGCGCAAGCGGTTGCTGTTGGAGCTGGTGGGGCTGCCCACCACGATGACCAACTCGACCTCGTTGCTCAACACCTTCACCGCGTCTTGGCGGTTTTGGGTGGCGTAGCAAATGTCTTGCATCTTGGGTTTGCGAATGTTGGGAAAACGCGCCACCACAGCTTCGGTAATTTGTGCCGCATCGTCCACGCTGAGTGTGGTTTGTGTGACCACGGCCAAACGCTCGGTTTGTTTGGGCTGCACATGCGCCACATCGGCCACGTCCTCCACCAAATAAATGCCATCGAGCAACTGCCCCATCGTGCCTTCGACTTCCGGGTGGCCTTTGTGACCAATCATGATGAACTCAAAGCCTTCTTTGTGCAGCTTGGCCACTTCCACGTGCACCTTGGTCACCAGCGGACAAGTGGCATCAAACACGTGGAAACCACGTCGTTGTGCCTCCTCCTCCACCGACTTAGGCACACCGTGGGCACTGAACACCAAGGTGGCCCCCGTAGGCACATCGGCCAAATCTTCAATGAAGATCGCGCCTCGACGTTTGAGGTCTTCCACCACGTAGGTGTTGTGCACGATTTCGTGACGCACGTAGACAGGCGAACCAAACTTCTCTAAAGCGCGGTCCACGATGTCGATGGCGCGGTCCACCCCCGCGCAAAAACCACGCGGTGCGGCGAGAACGATTTCTTGAAAGTTGTTGCGCATGCCGGTTTACAAAATACCAATGACGTGCACTTCAAACGTCACTGGCTGATTGGCCAACGGATGGTTGAAGTCAAACAGCACGGCATCGTCCGTCACTTGCTGCACGGCGCCAGCAAACGAGCCTTGGCCTGTGGGCGCAGGAAACTGCACCACATCACCCACGTTGTATTGCTCATCGGGGTCACCAAACTCTTTGAGCAAGCTCTTGCTCACCCACTGCTGCATGTCGGGGTTGCGCTCGCCAAAGGCCAAGCCAGCGGCCAGCTCAAACGTGGTGCGCGTGCCTTCGGTCAGGCCCAACAAATGCTGCTCTAACGCGGGCGACAACTCACCCGAACCCAGCGACAGGGTGGCAGGCTTGTCATTGAACGTGTTGATCACGTCGCCTTGCGGTCCCGAAAGCCGATAGTGCAGCGTCAAAAAAGAATCGGGGCCAATGGTAGGGTGAGCGTTGGATGCAGTCATAGGACTCTCTGTGATTAGCCTCCTATTGTAGAAAGCTCCAAGAAGGAATCCTATGTCCGAACCGGTGTCGATCCAACAACTGCCCGCCGAGATGCGTCCACGCGAAAAGCTGCTCAAACACGGGGCCTCGGCACTGACCGACACCGAGCTTTTGGCCTTGTTCCTGCGTACGGGCATCAAAGGCAAAAGCGTGTTCGTGATGGCCCAAGAGCTGCTCGATCGCTTCAAGGGCTTTGCCGGCCTCATCCACGCCAGCGCCTCTGAACTCAAAACCTTCAAAGGCATGGGTGGCGACGCCAAACGTTCGCAACTGGTCGCCGTGCTAGAAATGGCCCGCCGCGCCCTCACGCAAGAATTAACAGAAACCGCGGTGATGAATTCGCCCAATGCGGTGAAACAATACCTGCAACTCGAACTCGCACAACTCAAACACGAGGTATTTGCTGTTTTGTTTCTCGATGCTCACAACCGCCTGCTGTCATACCAGCCCATGTTTCGCGGCTCGCTCTCGCAAACCATGGTCTACCCACGCGAAGTCGCCAAGACCGCCTTGGCCCTCGGTGCCGATGGCGTGGTGCTGGCGCACAACCATCCAGGCGGCACCGTCAAACCTTCACAAGCCGACATGAAACTCACCCGTACCTTGCAAGAAGCACTCGCCCTGATTGATGTCACCGTACGCGACCACATCATCGTGGCGCAAGGCAAGTATTTGTCGATGGCCGAAGAGGGGCTGCTGTGAAAGCCAAATCACTGCAAGACCTAGGCGCCATCCGCAAACAAGTCAACGAGGCCGCACTCGCTGCCGCCGCTGCAGAAGCGGCACGCCGCGAAGCCGAGCGTCGTGCAGAGGCTGAGCGCAACTTGTTCACCCGTGCGGTGGGTGCTGTCAAACCCATCGCGGCCAAAGAGCGTGTGTTTGCCGCACCTCAGCGTCCCAGCGCACGACCACTGCAACAAACCTTAGACGATCAAGCCGCGCTGCTGGAGAGCATGAGCGATGAATTCGACGTGAGCACCTTGCTCGACGTGGACGATCAACTCAGCTTTCGCCGTCCTGGCATCGGTACCGATGTGACACGCAAACTGCGCAAAGGCGAATGGAGTTTGCAAGGTCAGCTTGACCTGCATGGCCTGCGCAGCGACGAAGCGCGTGAAGCCTTGGGCCAGTTTGTGCGCGATGCCAAACGCATGGGCTGGCGATGTGTGCGCGTGGTACACGGCAAGGGCTTAGGTTCCCCCGGCAAAGAACCGGTGCTCAAAAGCAAAGTGCAACGCTGGTTGGTACAAAAAACCGAAGTGCTGGCCTTTGTTCAGGCCAAACCTTCAGACGGTGGTGCGGGTGCGTTGGTGGTGTTATTGGGGCCGAGTGCGAGCTAAGAACTAAAGCCAACCGTTTTCAATAAATTCAAGAATGTTGTAGTTACGTATTTGTAACCTGTTCGCGCAAATGGCTTTGATAATTTTCGCCACACCATCCGCATAAGGTGCCGCACCAAAGATCTTGGTTTCAAGCGAGACACAACTCAAGCCATCTTCAATCACCACGCGGTGATAGGCATGTCTAGACATGTATTCCTGCGGTATGCCCAATATGTTTTTTTGCTGATTCGTATCTCTGATAGACACAATGTCTTCTTGGTTCAAACCAAGAGAATGGGCCAAGTTCACAGCCGTACCAGGAACAGAAGACTTATCCGCTTGATGCGACTCGATGAGTTGAATTTTGTGCCCCTTAAAGTGATGTCCACCTTGCGCCAAAAGCGCCATGAACTTGAGCATCAAAATATTCGTATTGGGGCAAATCACGACAGGACAAGCCACCTGTTGCGCTAAGAGCTCTGAGCCTGTGGCTAACTCCATCAACACTGACTGCGTTTGCTCGCAGTAATGGATCACGTCAGTCAACTCACGACCTGACCCCGCATGGACAACAACTGAAGGAGCTTTGGCAGTCGACACGCCTGACCAAACCACAACAGGAAAAGCACTTTGAAGCGTTCCCCGAAGTTCGGTCGCTAATTTTCCTGAGCCGACGATGATGACTTGCACGCCTATTTCCTTGCTATTTCAGATCTCGAATACGCAGGAATGAAGCATTTAGCCAAACTACAGACGCACCGAAAAACTAATCCATTGGTTTTCAAATTAGTTTAGCAAGTACTGGTGCTTCATACGCCTTTGTTGCGCATCCAATCTGCCGTTTGAAAGAAACTGGCTTTCAATCGCGTACGCAAATCTTCTGGCACACCTGTCTCACCCATCGCTTGGTCCATGCACGCCACCCACTGATCGCGTTCTTTGATGCCAATGGAAAACGGCATGTGACGCATGCGCAGGCGCGGGTGACCGTGTTTTTCAACGTAGTAATCAGGGCCGCCTAACCAGCCGCACAAAAACATGAACAAGCGTTCACGCGCGTTGGCTAGTTCTGGCCCGTGGGCTTGGCGCAGCTCTAAGTAGCTGGGCTCTAAATCCATCAAATCGTAAAAGCGGTCGACCAAGAGCTTCACGCAGGGCTCGCCGCCTATCCATTCAAACGGTGTGTCAAAAGGTGGTTTTTCTTCGATTTGCATAAGTTTGATTGTCGCGCGTTGTGCTCAGGGCAAGCTCAAATGTTTGGCGGCTTCGCGCACCGTCAAACCAGACAAGTTGGCGCGGTGTTGCACCACAAAATTAGTCACGGCTTGTGGGTTCCAGCGTGCATAGTCGCGCAGCGCCCAACCGATGGCTTTGCGAATGAAAAACTCTTTCTCATCAGCCAGCTGCTGTGCATAGCCAAACAGGCGCGTGGTGTCCGTATCTAAGCGCCAACCGAGTTGATGCAGCATGGCCGAGCGACGCACCCAATGGCTGGGATGTTTCAGCCATGCGTCCATCGCTACGGCTGCATTTGATTTTTGTAGCACCGCCGCATGCATCACCTCGGCGATGGCAGCACTTAGGCCATCAACAGTTTCCCACCAAGCATCGCGTAGCAACAAGTCTTGCAAAGCGGGCAAGTCGTTCACGCTCAACATGCTGCTGTGTTTGCGCAGCAAGTCCACGGCGGTGTAGCGATATTCACGCTGTGGTTTTTGCCACAGCAGCTCAGCGGCGGCCAACAAATCGTCTGCGGTTTGCCACTTCACTTTGCCAATACCTTTCACCGCTTGGCGGCGCACGGGTGCGGGCAAACCTAAGAACTCAAACTGGTCGAGCAAATAGGCTTTCATTTGCACAGCCCTAGAGGCATCGGCCAAAGGTGTCAGCGCTTGCTCAACCGCACAAACAAACTGCGAAGGTGTCACGCCTGCAGTCCTTATGACGCTTGTCTGAGCGTTTGCACCACTGGGCGGCGCAACACATCGCGCAAGCCCCACCAACCAGCAGCCAAAGCCAATACGGCCCCTGCCAATGCACCGAGCAAAGGCACCCAAGGACTGGCCGTCCATTCAAACTCAAACGCAAAGCGAGCCAATCCCCAACCCATGGCCATGGCCACGCTGGTGGCAAGCAAACCGGCCAATGCGCCAATGCCAGCCAACTCAGCACGTTGCACATTTGCCAGCAGTTGGTTAGACGCACCTAGCGCACGCAGCACCGCATATTCACGGGCGCGTTCTTCACGTGTGGCCGTGACGGCAGCAAACAACACCACCAATCCCGCAGCCAGCGTGAACAAAAACAAAAATTCCACCGCGCTCACCACTTGATCAAGCACGCTTTGCACTTGGTTCAAGGTAGCGCCCATGTCCACGCTGGTGACGTTGGGAAAGCGGCTGATGAGTTGGTTATCAAAGCTGGCAGATGCTTTGCCTGCATCCGTCGCCGTCATGCTGGGGTCTCTCATCACACCACGCTGCGGCGCTCGGAAAGCAGCGATGTACGTGGTGGGCACATCAAAGCCCGCTCCCGTGTTGAGACGGCTCACGGGGTACATCACAAAAAAATTGGCACGCATGGATGTCCAGTCCACACGTCGCACCGAGGTGATACTCGCTTCATGCAACACACCCGCCATGTCAAAGCGCAGGTTGTCGCCGAGCTTGAGTTTCAAGGTTTTGGCAATGCCCTCTTCGATGCTCAAAGCGTGGGCTTCTTCGGCTTGCCACCGCCCCTCGACCACGGTGTTGTGCGCGGGCGCTGTGGCGTTGAACGACACGTTGAATTCGCGGTCAACCAAGCGCTGTGCCCGCTCCTCCGTGTAGCTGTCAGGCGTCACGGTATTGCCGTTGACGGCCACCAAACGCGCACGAACCATGGGGTACCAATCGAGCTTACGCACGCCTGCGTCGCGCAGGGTGCTCAAAAAAGTCTCGGCCTGCGCGGGTTGAATGTTGATGACAAAGCGGTTGGGTGCGTCCACAGGCGTGGCGTTGCGCCAACTGCTGATCAAGTCGGTACGCAACAACACCAGCAGCGCCAAGGCCAACAAACCCACGGCCAACGCACTGACCTGCACCACCGCATACATGGGCCGCGCGCTCACCTGTCGGGTGGCCAGCATCAGCCACGGCGGCGCAGCACCTTCCACCACACTGCGTCTCAACACCACCACAGCCAACCACGCCATGCCCGCAAACAACAGCACCGCGCCCGCAAAGCCGCCCACCACCATGAGGCCAAGTTTCAAATCACGGCTCACCGCAATCAACAACACGGCAAAGCCTGTGAGCCCCAAAGCCCATGCACTGAGCGTAGAGGCTTTGAGTTCCCCCACATCGCGGCGCATCACACGCAACGCAGGCACACTGGCCAGCTGCAGCACGGGCGGCAAACCAAACGCAAGCAACAACGTCAGTCCTGTGCCCAAGCCATAAACCACAGGCCACACGCTGGGTGCAGGCAAAGTGGTTTCGACCAAGCCTTTGAGCAAACTCACAAACAACAAATGCACGGCGTAACCCAACGCCAATCCCACCCCACTGGCAAATGCGCCTACCCACACAAACTCGGCGGTGTATGACAACGCAATGTGGCGTTGACTCAGGCCCAACACACGCAACATGGCGCAGTCGTCCAAATGTCGCGCGGCAAATCCTCTTGCTGCCAAAGCCACCGCCACGGCACTGAGCAAGGCGGCCAACAAAGCCACAAGGTTCAAAAACTTGGCAGCACGGTCCAAGGTTTGGCGCATCTCTGGGCGTCCCGCTTCAAGCGACTCCACGCGCACACCCCGCACTGCGGGATTTTTACTTTCGGCTTCGGCCCATGTCGAAAAGTTTTTCACAGCCGCCTCTGGCCCCACCACGGCATAACGCCAAGTCACACGACTGGCGGGTTGAACCAAGCCGGTGGCATCAAGGTCAGCGCTGTTGATCATCACGCGAGGTGCAAAGTTCATGAAACCCGCACCTCGGTCTGGCTCTTGCACCAGCACGCGGCTGATGCGCAAACGGCTGTTGCCCAGCAACACGCTGTCACCTACATCAAGGCCTAAAGAATCTAAACCGCCCACCTCAATCCAGACCTCACCACTGGCGGGGATGGTGGTGGTTTTCTCTGCAGCGCTTTGGTTTGCGCTGTGATTGCCCATTGCCAACTGCGCCCGATCCAAGCTGCTGGCCACTTTGAGTTCACCGCGCAACGGATAGCCAGCCGCCACCGCCTTGAGCGCCACCAATCGGCTGCTGCTCTCAGCACCGCTTTGCGCCTGTCCACGAGCCATGGTGGGAAAACTCAACGTGGTCACGCCTTGCAAGCCCGCAGCTTGAGCTTGTTGCACGATGTGTGCGGGCGTGGCTTGGTCACTCACCACCACCACATCGCCGCCCAAAAGCTGACGTGCATCGCGTTGCAAACCACCATTCAACCGGTCTGCCAAAAAACTGACCGAGCTCAATGCAGCCACACCTAAAGCCACGGCCACCATCAACAAACGCAGTTCACCCGCGCGGGCATCTCGCCAAAGCGTGCGCCAAGCTTGCGTCCACCACGTCACACCGCGATTCATACGCCCACCACTTTTTGCACACCACCCGCGGCAAGCAAAGGGTTGAGTTGCAAACGCGCTGGCGCGGTGTAACAAAGAAAGTGTTTGTTGGTGGCACGACCAATCGCACACAACTGCAAACGCGTGGCCACGTCATAGCCCATTTGCGTGATGCCACTGCGTGACACCACCACGGCCACACCCATTTGCGCCGACTTCATCACCATCTCGCTGGTCAATCGACCGGTGGTGTAAAAAATCGAATCGGCATCGGCTGCCACGCCATTCATCCACATCCAGCCCGCGATGGTGTCGATGGCGTTGTGACGACCCACGTCTTCTACAAAAATTTGCATCTGCTCGCCGCTGAACAGCGCACAGCCATGCACCGACCCCGCGGATTTGTAAGTGCTTTCTTGCAAGCGAATGGCGTTGAGCACGCCATACAAACGCGATTGGCTGATGCGTGCATCGGGCAACACCAAGTGGTCGATCTCGGCCATCAAATCCCCAAAAACACTCCCCTGTCCGCACCCCGTGGTGACCACACGTTTTTCGGTGCGAGCCTGAATGTCGGCAATGCCGTGGCGCGTTTTCACCGCAGCCACACCGGCACCGTCTTCGCCGGCATCCCAATCCACGGTGATGGAGTCAACCTCGTTGACATGGTTGACCAAGCGTTGGTTGCGCAAATAACCCAAAACCAAGAACTCAGGGTGAGCCCCCAAGGTCATCAGCGTGACGATTTCGCGCTTATCCACATACACCGTGAGCGCGCGTTCAGCGGGGATGGACACCAGCTCCGTCACGCCATGCTCGTTGACCACCTGAATTTGGCGGGTCAATGGTGCTTGGGCTTGGGTGAGGTACGGCAGCGCGTGAGAACTAGAAGATGCGATAGACATAAGCCGACAAGGCTACAACAAAAAGGGCCGACACCTTGCGGCGCGGCCCGATGCACAGCGACGCTGTGTGGATTACGATTTTTTAGCCGGTGCAGCAGCGGGAACCGCCGCTTTGGCAGGTACTGCGGTCGTTGCAGGTGCGGCTGGGGCAGAAGCAGCAGCCTCTGGCGGGGTGTAGACAAACTTGCCTGGGTCAGCACAAGGCGCTGTGTCCACAGGCTTGCCTGCTTTGGCTTTGTTGGTCTTTTGCACGTGAGCAGCCACTTTGTCTTGTGACTTGCACAACAAATAGTTGTCCACCTTGCCAGCGTGTGCTGTTTTGGCGGCGGCCTCAGCGGCTTTGGCTTTGGCTTCGTCGCTCGGTGCGGGCAATTTAGCAAAGGCCGTGGCGCTGACTGCAGCCAAGATCCATGCGATGAGTGCTTTGTTCATTTCAGTTCTCCTGTTCAGCGCATTCAAGCGTGCGCTGTGTTGCCCGATTTTTCGTCGGAACGGTGCGCGGGAATCTTGCCGGCTTTGATGTCGTCGTGCCAGAGCTCGTGGTGCTCTTTAGCCCACGCCTCGTCCACATAGCCGGTTTGCATGGCTTTGTAAGCACCTTCCATACCGATGGTGCCCATGTAAATGTGGCCGATGAACATCGTCATCATCAAGAGCGTGGCCACGGCGTGAACCATGTGTGCCATTTGCATGGTGCTGCGTTCGTACACAAGGAAAGGAATGATTTTGTCGAGCACAAAACCCGAAGCCACCACCACCAAACCGAGCGCAAACACGCCCCCCCAAAACACCAGCTTTTCGCCCGCGTTGAAACGATGTGATGGCACTTCGTGACCACTGAGCAAACCGCCGCCTTTGAGCAGCCATGTCAGGTCTTCTTTGCTCGGCAAGTTGTCTTTCAGGAAAGTCACGAAGACCACCGTCAATGACACCGCAAACACAGGACCCGCAAAGTTGTGCGCGTTCTTTAACAAGTAGGTGATCCAACCAAACAGCGTGTCACCAATGATGGGCTGAATCAAAAACTTGCCAAAAGCCATGGTCAAACCCGACAAGGCCAAGATCACGAAGGCAATCGCATTGGCCCAATGGGCAGAACGCTCGAACGGTGTGAAACGTTCAATTTCCACACCTGTGGGCTTGCCGTGCAACTTGATCATGCCCTTGCGCCAGTAGAAAACACCCACAGCGCCCAACACGATGAGCAACAACGAACCACCGTAAGGAATGATCCAGTTGTTGCGCACTTGTCGCCAAGCTTCACCACCGTTGGTGAGGCGCGAGCCAGGGTATTGCACGAAGGGTTGAATCAACACACCCGCCTCAGGCGCTTGTGACTTGGGCAAGCTGCTGTAGCCTTCCACGCCACCGCCCACCGCACGCCACATGGGTGCGTTGTTGCCGGGTTGAACTTTGCTGCGTTCGCCATTGGTTTGCTCGGCGTAGCCGGGCGAGTCGCTGGCATCAGGCTTGACGTCTTGGATGTTGACGCTCTGGATGGCCGGAGCCACCGCAGGCGTTTTGTCTTGCGCGACAGCCGACAGCGCGAACACCGTCAGAGCTGCACACAACACCGATTGAAAAGAGCGGTACATGATGTGCCCCTTGTTTACGGTGCGCGACTGTGGTCGTTCATGCCGTATTGGCCGCGTGCGCGCAGGTGCTGTTCCCAGCTGGTTTTGTCACCCGCTTGCCAGCCAGGTGCCACAAAACCATTGGTTGCACCGCTGTAGGCGGTGGCATCGTTTTTGGTGCCGAGGGTTTGGGCTTTCTCACCGCAAGCGGTGAGTGCAGCCACGCTCAACAAGATGAGGGAGATGCGTTGGATCATTTCTTCACTCCTTCAACTTTGGCAGGCGCTTGACCGGCTTGCTTAGAACCGTAAGCGGTACCCCAACCCCACACTTCAGCACCCTTGTTGCGCTTGACAACGCGGTTGCGGAAGATGTCAGCCACCATGTCGCCGTCGCCCGCGAGCAAGGCTTTGGTCGAACACATTTCGGCACAAGCCGGCAACTTGCCTTCGGCCAAACGGTTGCGACCGTATTTTTCAAACTCAGCTTGGCTGCCGTTGGCTTCAGGACCACCGGCACAGAACGTGCACTTGTCCATCTTGCCGCGCACACCGAACGTGCCTTGGTTTGGGAACTGAGGTGCGCCGAATGGGCAAGCGTATGAGCAGTAGCCGCAGCCGATGCAAATGTCTTTGTCATGCAAGACCACGCCTTCGTCGGTCTTGTAGAAGCAGTTCACAGGGCAAACGGCCATGCAAGGTGCGTCTGAACAATGCATGCAGGCGACCGAGATGGATTTCTCACCAGGAACGCCATCGTTCAAAGTGACCACACGGCGGCGGTTCACGCCCCATGGAACTTCGTGTTCGTTTTTACAAGCGGTAACGCAACCGTTGCACTCGATGCAACGCTCTGCGTCACAGATAAATTTCATGCGTGCCATTTAATTCTCCTTAGGCGCGTTCGATGTTGCAAACGGTGGTTTTGGTTTCTTGCATCATGGTGACGCTGTCATAGCCATACGTGGTGGCTGTGTTGACGGCCTCACCGCGCACGATGGGTGCTGCACCTTTGGGGTAGTACTTGAGCATGTCTTCACCTTGCCAGCGACCTGAGAAGTGGAAAGGCATCCAAACGGTGCCGGTGTCCACGCGCTCTGTCACCAACGCTTGCACGTTCAAACGTGCGCCCGTGGGGCTCTTCAACCACACGCGTTCGCCGTTACGGATACCGCGGTCAGCAGCTGTCTTGGGGTTGATTTCCACAAAGGCTTCTTGTTGCAACTCGGCCAACCAAGGGTTGGAACGGGTCTCTTCGCCGCCACCTTCGTACTCGACCAAACGGCCAGAGGTGAGGATGAGTGGGAACTTCTCGTACACCTTGTCAGCGATGTTTTTGTCTTGCACGGTTTTGTACAAGGTAGGCAAGCGCCAGAAGGCTTTCTTGTCGTCGTGCGTGGGGTACTTGGCCGCCATATCAGGACGCGTGCCAAACAAAGGCTCGCGGTGTTGCGGAATGGGATCTGGGAAGTTCCACACCACAGCACGCGCTTTGGCGTTACCAAAGGGGTGGCAACCGTGGTTTTGCATGAACACACGCATCATGCCGCCCGAGTTGTCGGTCTTCCAGTTTTTGCCTTCAGCCAATGCTTTTTCAGCATCGGTCAGCTCGTCCCACCAACCCAATTTCTTGAGCAAAACGTGGTCGAGTTCAGGGTAACCGGTAGTGATGTCTGCGCCTAACGAGTGCGAACCGTCTTCGGCCAACAAGTTTTTGCCATCACGCTCCACACCAAAGTTGGCGCGGAAGTTACCGCCGCCGTCCATGACGTGTTTGGAGGTGTCATACAAGTTCGGTGAGCCTGGGTGCTTGAGTTCGGGTGTGCCAAAGCAAGGCCAAGGCAGGCCGAAGTAGTCACCACCAAAGTCATAGCCAGTTTCTTTGTCTTTGCCGCCTTTGGACTTGAGGGTCTTGACGTCAAACAAATGCATGTTGCGCATGTGCGCTTTGAGACGCTCTGGGCTTTGGCCGGTATAGCCGATGGTCCAGACCGACTTGTTGATTTCACGCAAGATGTCTTCTGGCATAGGCTCGTCCATGCCTTTGACTTTTTGCAGCTTGTAGTTCTTGACCAGTTCTTTGCCAAAGCCGAGTTTTTCAGCCAATTGGTACATGATCATGTGATCGCTACGGCTTTCCCACAAAGGTTCAATGACCTTTTCGCGCCACTGAATCGAGCGGTTTGAAGCCGTGGCCGAGCCGCTGGTTTCAAACTGTGTGGCAGCGGGCAACAGGTACACCGCGCGGTTGGGGTTGAGGTCTTCGGCTTTGCCGGGCATCGCGGCCATCGCCGCTGTGGCGGATGGGTAAGGGTCGACCACCACCAACAAGTCCAGCTTGTCCATGGCACGCTTCATCTCCAAACCACGGGTTTGTGAGTTAGGTGCATGGCCCCAATAGAACACGCCTTTGAGGTTGCTGTCTTGGTCGATGAGTTCGTTCTTTTCCAGCACACCGTCGATCCAACGTGACACGGTGATGCCAGGCTTGCTCATCATGGCTGGCGATGCGAAGCGGCCTTTGAGCCAATCAAATTCCACGCCCCACGCTTTGGCGAAATGTTTCCACGCACCTTCAACAATGCCGTAGTAGCCAGGCAATGAGTCGGGGTTAGGACCCACGTCCGTCGCGCCTTGCACGTTGTCGTGGCCGCGGAAGATGTTGGTACCACCACCAGATTTGCCAATGTTGCCCAGTGCCAATTGCAAGATGCAAGATGCACGGACGATGGCGTTACCAATGGTGTGTTGGGTTTGCCCCATACACCACACCACAGTACCGGGGTTATTTTCGTGCAGCATGGTCGCCACTTTGAGCAACTGGTCAGGCTTGACACCGCAAGCTTCTTCCACCGCTTCGGGTGTCCACTTAGCCAGCACTTCTTCTTTGACCTTGTCCATGCCGAACACGCGGTCATTGATGTATTTTTTGTCTTCCCAGCCGTTCTTGAAAATGATGTGCAAGAGGCCGAACAAGAAGGCAATGTCAGAGCCAGAGCGGATGCGCACGTACTCGTCAGCCTTGGCTGCGGTGCGTGTGAAGCGTGGGTCTACCACGATCATCTTGCAGCCGTTTTCTTTGGCATGCAGCATGTGCAACATGGACACAGGGTGTGCTTCAGCTGCGTTAGAACCGATGTACATGGCGACCTTGCTGTTTTGCATGTCGTTGTACGAGTTGGTCATCGCGCCATAACCCCAAGTGTTGGCCACACCCGCCACAGTGGTGGAGTGGCAAATACGGGCTTGGTGGTCACAGTTGTTGCTACCGAAGTAGCTCACAAACTTGCGCAGCAAATAGGCTTGTTCGTTGTTGTGCTTGGAAGATCCAATCCAGTACACACTGTCAGGGCCTGCGGTCTTGCGCAGATCAAGCAGTTTGGCGCTGATTTCGTCGAGGGCGGTTTCCCAGCTGATTCGCTCGTACTTGCCGTTCACCAACTTCATCGGGTAACGCAAGCGGAATTCGCCGTGGCCGTGCTCACGCAACGCCGCGCCTTTGGCGCAATGTGCGCCCAAGTTGATGGGGGAATCGAACACGGGCTCTTGACGCACCCAAACGCCGTTTTCAACCACGGCATCCACCGCGCAACCCACCGAGCAGTGAGTACACACCGTGCGTTTGACTTCAATCTTGCCAGCGCCGTCGCTCGACAAAGCGCCAGAAGCCTGCGCCTTTTTGACCAAGGTCAGCTGCGTCGCAGCCAAGCCCACACCAATGCCTAAACCAGAACGACGCAAAAAGCCGCGACGGTCAACGGTGGGCAACGCTTGTGAGAGGCCTCGCTGCAAGCGAGCAACAAATGCAGAGCTGCCAGCGGTGCGGGCAGCCGAGTCGGTTTTACGGGTCAACAACATGTGATGCTCCAGTCTTAGACGCGGGTGGTCTGGTAATAGCGCTTGACGTGTTCGCTCAAGCTATAGCCGCCGCCGTTTTCAGGCGCAGGAGGAAGTTTGTTCAATTCAGCAGAAGGAGTGCTGATGCCGGGCATGGCAGTCACTGCAGCAGCGGCAGCACCTGCGGCGGCGGCCCCCATAAAAAATCCACGGCGCGACGCAGTCGCTGGGTCCTTGGCTTGTTCTTTTTGCATTTTTAGCTCCTCGTTGGATGTGCTTATGCACAACTTTGCATACTGTACCAATGATGCGCATGTGACCTATACGTAAAAACGTTTAGCTTGCGCAAAATGGTGTCTAAAGAACGACGCGAAACACCCCATTTGTCGCGTAGGTGTCTCAATGACAACGAAAGATCAACCCAACATGTCAAAGCCTTGCGTTTCCACGCTCACAAAAGCGCGCGTCAGTTCGGCCAATGCCGCATAAAAACGGGCACGTGGCGTCGCTTGCAAAGCATCACAAAACGCGGGCAACCACGTTTGAATGTGGCTCGAGAAAAACTTGGCTTGTTGCGTCAAGTTGGACACGGTCACATCATCACCCGCCACCAAAAATCGCATGACTTCAAACACATAAGACACGTGGTCTTCTGTCTCTGACATGGTGGCATCATCACGCCCCAAGCCCAACGCCGCCAAATCGGTACGCAATTGAGCCAGTGGTTTTTCGTTCAAAAATCCGGTCAAAAAATGCGAGGCATACACGTACACCTCTGGCTTGCCGACACCACCAAACAAAGCGTGGTGTTCGCTTTGAATACTCTGGTCATCCATCTCGCGGGCTACGCCCACCAGCTGACGCCAAGGTTCTTCCAGAAAGCCGCCAGAAGCGGGTGCATCGGTGGCAGCCACACGCAATTGCGCCAGCAGTTCTGCACGTGGGGGCGCATAGAAGAGCTCGGAAATCAAACCGTACAGCTCGGCGCGTGCCGTTTCTTCGTCAAGGGCAGAGGACAAATGAGGTTCGGTCATACAAAATTTTTATAAGATTTTTTGCTCGTCGCCGGCAGAATAAATGTCAATCACGCGGCAATCGCCACACATTTTGAGGCGCTCCAGCGCCGCACCTTGGAACATGGAATGGCCAGCGAGTTTGCCCATCATGGCTTCGATGCCTTTGAGTGTGCCAAAGGGTTTGCCACAACGCACACAGCCATAGGGCTGGGTTTCGTTGAGCACACGCACCTCTTTGCGCTGCGGCGTGAGCAACAAACGCGGCACGAGGCTCAATGCGTTCTCGGGGCAGGTACTGACGCACAAGCCGCACTGCACACAGTTCTTCTCAACAAAGCGCAGCTGGGGTGATTGTTGGTTGTCTTGCAGCGCATTCGCGGGACAAGCACTGACGCAGCTCATGCACAAGGTGCAGCTGTCTTTGTTGACATCAACTGAGCCAAACAGCGCCCCCTCTTTTGGCAAAACCAAGGCTTCGGGCGCGGTGGAGGTTTGTAAGACGGGCGCGTGTTCCAACAGGTGATCAATCACCAAACTGAGGGTGCTGCGCTTTTCTGCGGTCACCGCAAATGTGGCCGCAGGCACGGTGCTGCGAAGGCGTTGTGCGCCTGTGGTGAGGCGTTGTAACTCGGCATCAAGTTCCGTCACTTGCGTGGCGCGTAACAACTGCACCGACGACAGACCCGACTTGGCGTAACCCAGACCTTGCAGCATGGTTTGCGCTTGCTGCATTTGCGCCTGCAGGCCTTCGGCGTATTGCGGCGCTTCTTCGGCCGTATGAAGCACCAGCACTTGGGCGGCACCGTAAGCCAAGGCGGCGAGCCACACATCCAAGCCCAGGCTGGCGGTGTGCCACAGGGCCACTGGTATCACATGCGCAGGCACCCCTTGCGCCACCTTAAGCTGTGCCGCACGCCCCAACTCATTCACCAAAACTTGGCCGGCATCTTGGCTATGGAACAAGAGGACGGCATCTTTGCCACCTGCTTTTTGGTAGGTGGAGAGCAACGTCTTGAGCTTCAAACCTTGTTCGCTGGCACGTGGGTACGCATAGGTCAACGCACCAGTTGGGCACACCGTGGTGCAAGCGCCGCAGCCCACACACAGGTTGGGATTGACTTTGATTTGCTGACGCGACTTGTCAGAGCTGACAGCCTCGGCAGAACAAATATCCACGCAGGCATTGCAGCCCACTTTTTCGTTGCGGCTGTGCGCGCACAGCTTTTGTTTGTATTCAAAAAACTTGGGCTTTTCAAACTCACCCACCAGCTCACGCAAGCGCAGCAAATTGGCCGCACTCGCACCACGGAAGTAGCCTTGCGGCAAAGCGTGACGATTGAACGCGCTTTGTTCACGCAAATCCAGCACAAGGTCAAACTCGGCGGTTTCTTCTTGTGGCACGCGTTGAAAGTTGATCGCGCCGATGGCACCACAGGCGCTCACACAGTCACGGTGCGCACTGCACTTGTTCATGTTAATTTGGTAGTCCAGCCCAATCGCTTGCTCGGGGCAAGCAGCCACACAGGCGTTGCAGCGGGTACACAGGTCAAGGTCAATCGGATTGCTGCGCTGCCAGGTGAGTTGAAACGCACCTAACCAACCGTCCACACGAACCACTTGACCACCCAAGACTGGATAGCGACGGCTTTGTGCCCCACCGGCAACACCTGCACCTTGGGTGAAGATCGTCACATTCAGGGTGTCAGCCAACAACGCGGCAGCTTGTTCGGCTTGATCCATCTCACCCAAGATGAGCAAACGCCCCGCACTTTTGAACGTCACGGTCGGCACGGGCTCAGGATCGGGCAAATGCGCAGCGGCTAAAAGCGCAGCGATTTTGGGCGACGCATTTTTGGCATCGCTGCTCCAGCCACCCGTTTCACGGATGTTGACGAACTTGATGACCGATGTTTTGGCTTGCGCCTCCAGCGCCAACTCGCCAAACAAGCGTTGTTCTTGGGTGCAGGCCACCACCACATCGTCTGTGCCTTGGACAGCAGTGACGAAAGCACCCGCCTCACGGCGGCACAGCGCTGTGTGCAGCGTGAGGGGCTCAGACAGGCTTTGGCTCAGAGCCTTCGGGTCTAGGGGTTGGGTCTGGTTGCAGTCGCAAATCAGCGTGGTCATTCGTAAGAGGCTCGATGTTGGAATTGTTTTCAGCAGGGACGGACTGTGCCACGACTTTGACATCCTGGGTGTCAGGCATGCCACTCACCTTGGTTGTGGTCGGGGATTGTTCCTCGTCATCGAACAACTTCAAGGTTTTGGCACTGGTCATTTGACGCAACATGGCCAAAGGCAATGGATCGGGTTGGCTGTAGTCGTCGATGTAGATGTCCATGCGGTCCATCACATTGAAGTGCGGATCGGCAAACAGTTTTTTCATGGCTGCGTTTTTCACGTCAGGGGCAACGCCACGGGCCATGAAGCTGGCGTAGTCAGAGTCGGGCGTGAGTTGCTGCACGTCCGACAACGTGGGGGCAGGTTTGGGCTGCGGTTCTGCCGTTGCAGCCACTTCACCCACCCCCGCCTCTGAAACGGGGGGGATGGTTGGCGGGGTGAACGGCGCAACAGGCTTGGGTTCGTCCAGTGGACGGCCTTCGCGCACATCGGCTTTGCGGCGCGACCAGCGGCTTAAAAAGCCAGCGGGTGACTCGTCATTGACCATGACCACCACCTCGTATTTTTTCAGTGCTCACCGAAGCGGGATTGCCAAAGCGGTCTTGCAAAGCTTTGAAACTGTCAGGGCGTTTGCGGCGTTTGGCTTCAACCACCCAGTGCTGCTCCATGAAGTCGCTCATCCACGCCACCACCTCGACAGGGGCTGGGACTTGGTCGACATGCTCTTGCGCATCCAGCCAACGCCCCGCATCGTGGTAACTCAGGCTGACCATGGCGGGTACGGCCATCACGTCATCGCTCAGGTTGGGCTCCTCTTCCATGCGCCACAGCACAAAAAAACAGGGTGCAGGCGAGGTGGCGTTGAGGTAGTAGCCTTCGGCATCGTCCTTGAATAGCTCCACGGTGAAGCCCGGATGCAACCAAATTTGTTCGTCTTCGGTCTGGCGCAAACAACGTGGCGCAGTGCCAAAGTGTTCCTCGTGCGGGGTCAAGTCATGCCCCACCACATCGTGCAACACCCAGCGCCAAGGTTGCCAACGGCTCATCGCACCTGGCACACGCTCGCGACGCATGATGACGGCAACTTGAAGGCTAGGACGCAGACTCATGGTGTGAATCAAGTCTCTTTGGAAATCTTGATGCTCGGAAATTTGCTAGAAAAGTCTTTGGCTTTGGCGGCAATCTTCACAGCCACTTGGCGGGCCACGGCTTTGTAGATGCCAGCCACCTCACCGTCGGGGTCAGCCACCACGGTGGGTTTTCCGCTGTCGGCTTGTAGACGAATTTGCATGTTCAAGGGCAAGGCGCCCAAATAGTCCATGCCATATTGCGCCGCCATTTTTTTGCCGCCGTCCGCGCCAAAGATGTGCTCGATGTGGCCGCAGTTCGTACACACGTGAACGGCCATGTTTTCCACCAAACCGAGGATGGGCACGCCCACCTTCTCAAACATCTTGATGCCTTTCTTGGCATCCAGCAACGCAATGTCTTGCGGCGTGGTGACGATCACCGCACCCGTCATCGGCACACGTTGGCTGAGGGTGAGCTGAATGTCACCTGTGCCTGGCGGCATGTCGACGATCAAATAGTCCAGTGCCTTCCAGTTGGTTTGACGCAGTAACTGCTCCAACGCTTGGGTGGCCATGGGGCCACGCCAAATCATGGCTTCGTCTTGGTCTACCAAAAATCCAATCGACATGACTTGCACGCCGTAGTTTTCCAAGGGGTCCATGGTTTGACCGTCGCTGCTTTCGGGGCGGCCTTCAATGCCCATCATCATGGGCTGGCTGGGGCCATAAATGTCGGCATCCAACAAACCGACCTTTGCGCCTTCAGCCGCCAAAGCCAAAGCTAAGTTCGCCGCGGTGGTGCTTTTGCCCACACCACCTTTGCCCGAGGCCACAGCAATGATGTTCTTCACTTGCGGCAACAACGCCACGCCGCGCTGGGCCGCATGCGCCACGATGTCGGTGGTGATATTGGCCGACACGTTCTCCACACCAGCCACACCTTTGGCAGCTGCGATCAGTTCTTTGCGAAAGCCCGCAATTTGGCTCTTGGCGGGATAACCCAAAACCACATCAAACGACACATCGCCGCCTTGGATGTGCAGGTTTTTCAGGGCTTTGCTGGTGACAAAGTCTTTGCCAGTATTGGGGTCAATGACCGTTTGCAGGGCGGCGGTCAGGGCTTGTTCGTTCAGGGCCATAAAAGTTTCTTTGTCTAGGAATTGCGCGCAAGTCTAGCGCGGGGAAATTAGTTCTTGCGGGCAACCCAATAGGTCGCGCCCGCTGCGCCATAACGTTCGTCATGCGGCACATCCCGCTCCAACGCAAAGTAGTCGCCAGGCAAAAGGTGCTGAGTTTGGCCATGCATGGTCAACCACATCTCGCCTCGCGTCACCACCGCATGCACGGCAAACGGGTGAGTATGCGTGTCCAGCACCGTGTGGGGAGCCCAATCGCGCTCAATGACCTCGTCAAAACCAGAGGCCAGTGACTTTTGTTTGAATGCGTCAAAGCTAGGTAAGTTCATCCTGCCATTCTGCAGGAACTAAAATCGACCCCTTCGCCCTAAGGTCTTGTTTTCAAATGTCCCAGCGCCAGCTTTTCGTCACCACCGCCCTGCCCTACGCCAATGGCAACTTCCACATCGGCCACATCATGGAGTACATCCAAGCCGACATCTGGGTGCGTTTCCAACGCATGCAGGGCCACAAGGTCGATTTCGTAGGCGCAGACGACACCCACGGCGCACCCATCATGATTGCCGCCGAAAAAGCGGGCATCACCCCACAACAGTTTGTGGCCAACATCGCCGCTGGCCGCAAGCCCTATTTGGACGGGTTCCACATCCAGTTTGACAACTGGCACAGCACAGACGCCCCCGAAAACCATGCGCTGGCCCAACAGATTTACCGCGATTTGCGCGACATTCCCGCATCCGCTGGCGGTTCGCTGATCGAGCGCCGCACGATTGACCAGTTCTTCGACCCCGAGAAGAACATGTTTTTGCCCGACCGCTTCATCAAAGGCGAGTGCCCCAAGTGCCACGCCAAAGACCAATACGGCGACAACTGCGAGGTTTGCGGCGCGGTCTACGCCCCCACCGATTTGATTGACCCCTTCTCGGCGTTGTCGGGAGCTAAACCCGAACTGAAAAGCTCTGAGCATTTCTTCTTTAAGCTATCGGACCCACGCTGCGTCGAGTTTTTGGAAAAGTGGACGCAAGACGGCAAGCTGCAACCCGAAGTGGCCAACAAAGTCAAAGAGTGGTTCACCGTGCGCACCAACCCCGATGGCAGCACCAGCGAAGGCCTAGGCGATTGGGACATTTCGCGTGACGCGCCTTATTTCGGCATTGAAATTCCAGACGCACCTGGCAAATACTTTTATGTGTGGCTGGATGCACCCGTGGGCTACTTGGCCTCGCTGAAAAACTTGCTCGACAAACGTGGGGAAAGTTACGACGCCTACATGGCCAACACCGCGTTGGAGCAATACCACTTCATCGGCAAAGACATCGTCACCTTCCACACCTTGTTCTGGCCGGCCATGCTGCACTTCAGCGGCCGCAAAACACCCAACAACGTGTTTGTGCACGGGTTCCTCACCGTGAACAACGGCGAAAAAATGAGCAAGAGCCGTGGCACGGGCCTCGACCCGCTCAAGTATTTGAGTCTCGGCATGAACCCCGAATGGTTGCGCTACTACTTGGCCGCCAAGCTCAACAACAAAAACGAAGACGTGGACTTCAATGCAGAAGACTTCATGGCACGCGTGAACTCGGACCTCGTGGGCAAGTACATCAACATTGCGTCGCGTTCAGCGGGTTTCATTGCCAAACGTTTTGCAGGCAAGCTGGGCGAGGTATCTGCCGATGGCCAAGCCTTGCTCGCTCAGTTGCGCGACGGATTGCCTACGATTGCCCAGTATTACGACGAACGCGAATACGCCAAAGCACAGCGCGAAGTCATGCTGCTGGCCAACCGCGTGAACGAATACGTCGATGCCAACAAGCCTTGGGACTTGGCCAAACAAGAAGGCATGGAAGCACGCTTGCACGATGTGTGCACCGCGTGTATCGAAGCCTTCCGCTTGCTCACCACCATGCTCAAGCCCGTGTTGCCCTCGCTGGCCGCCCAAGTGGAAGCCTTCCTGAACATTGCCCCCATGACCTTCATCAACGCGTCTCAAGCGCTGGGGACTGGCCACGCAATTGGCGAATACAAACACCTCATGCAACGCGTGGATGTGAAGATGCTGGACGCGCTGTTTGAGCCACCCGCCGTTGTGGAAGAAAAGCTCATCCCTGGCGGCGAAGAGATCGCACCCACCATCAGCATCGACGACTTTGCGAAGGTTGATTTGCGCATCGCGCACATCGTCAACTGCGAGGCGGTGGAAGGCTCCACTAAACTGCTGCGCCTCACGCTCGATGTGGGTGAAGGCAAAACACGCAATGTCTTTTCAGGCGTAGCCAGCATGTACAAGCCCGAAGACCTAGTGGGCAAGCTCACCGTCATGGTGGCCAACCTCGCGCCACGCAAAATGAAATTTGGTATCTCCGAAGGCATGGTGCTGGCCGCCAGCCATGCCGACGAGAAAGCCGAACCCGGCATCTATGTGCTCCACCCTTGGCCCGGCGCAAAACCCGGCATGAGGATTCATTGATCGAACCCGCCCCAACACACCATGTTCAAACCTAAATTGCTAGAAGCCCTGCAAGGCTACACACGCCAGCGTTTTTACCAAGACGTGGGCGCGGGCATCACGGTGGGCGTGGTGGCGTTGCCGCTGGCAATGGCCTTTGCCATTGCTTCGGGACTGAAGCCAGAAGCAGGTTTGTTCACGGCCATCATGGCGGGGTTTTTGATTTCTGCGCTAGGCGGCAGTCGGGTGCAAATTGGCGGACCGGCTGGGGCGTTCATCGTCATCGTGTACGGCATCTTGGAACGCTATGGACTGGCCAACCTCATCATCGCCACGGCCATGTCAGGCGTGATTTTGTTTGTCATGGGTTTGCTGCGTTTGGGTTCGTTGATTCGCTTCATCCCTGTGGCCGTGGTGATTGGGTTCACCAACGGCATTGCGGTTCTCATCATGGTGTCGCAGCTCAAAGACTTCTTTGGCCTGCACGTCAAAGCCATGCCTGCCGACTTCTTTGGCATCTTGCACACCTTGAGCGCCAGCATGAACACTTTGAATGGCGAAGCCTTGGGCCTGGCCTTGGTCTGTTTGGTGGTGCTGGCCTTTTGGCAACTGGCGTTGCCTCGCTTGGCCAACGCCATGCCCAGCACCAAAAGTTTCGCCACCATCCCCGGCTCAATCGTGGTGTTGGTAGGAGCCACAGTCGCCAGCAAGATGATGGGGCTTGATGTTGAAACCATCGCCTCACGCTTTGGCAATATCCCCAACAGCTTGCCCGCTTTGGCCTGGCCCGACTTCAGCTGGGAAAGCGCCAAGTTCTTGCTCATCCCGGCAACGACCTTGGCGTTGTTGGGGTCGATTGAGTCTCTGTTGTGTGCCCGCATTGCCGACCAAATGATGGCCGACGGCCCCTACGGCGACCGCCACGATGCCAACCAAGAGCTGATGGCACAAGGCATTGCCAACTTGGTGACGCCCTTTTTCGGCGGCATGCCCGCCACAGGCACGATTGCACGCACCGTGACCAACGTGAAAAACGGGGGCAACAGCCCCGTGGCAGGCATGGTGCATGCCGTCACACTGCTCATCGTCATGCTGGTGGCAGCCCCCTTGGCGGGCGACGTGCCATTGGCTGCGCTGTCAGCCATTCTGATGTTCGTCGCTTGGAACATGGGCGAATGGCGTGAGTTTGTGCACCTGCGCCAATTCCGCATGACCTACCGTGTCACCTTGTTGCTGGTGTTCTTGCTCACCGTCATCGTAGACCTGACAGTGGCGGTGGAAGTGGGCTTGATTGCCGCTTGTCTGACCTTCATTTACCGCATCTCCAGCCTCACCCGCGCCGAAGAAGTGTTGGCGCAGGACCATCCAGAGCTGGTCGACCACGAAGCCGATGTGCAAGCCCACCGTTTGTATGGTGCGTTGTTCTTTGGCGCGGTCAAGCTGATTGAGGCCATTGAAGAAAATCTGCCAGCCAAAGCCTTGGTGGTGGATTTGAAAAACCTCATCTACATCGACACCTCCGGCGCAGATGCGCTGATGTCTTTGGCACGCAGCTGCCGCAAAAAGCAGGTTCGCCTCATCGTCTGCGGCCTCGCTCACCAACCACTAGAAATGGCGCAGCGCTGCGGCCTGCTGCACACCTTGCCTGACGCCGACCTTGTGCCCGATTTGAGCCACGGCTTGACCTTGGCCCTCGGTCGTTAAAATCTTCGCAATCTATTAGGAATCCCCACATGTCGATTTTTCAACGCGACCACTACACCTCTGAAGCCACTCAGTTCATTGAGTCACTCAAAGCCAACAAGCCCACGCTCGAAAAAGAGCAGCGTGAAGGCCGTGCTTTGTTGTGGGACAAACAAGTGAATCGCGAAATCCAGCAAGACATCGACGCAGGTCGTGTGGCGCAAAAGCCCTACGTCTACCAAACCAACGCGTAAGTCCAACGTGCATCCTGCTGACACCACACCGCCTGACAACGAGGCCATGATCGCCTCGGTCATGCCCGAGGTGGTGGATCACGTGGCCGTGGCCCGCCTATATGGCGAGCCGCTGTTTGCCATGCCGCAGGATTTGTACATCCCACCAGACGCGCTCGAAGTGTTCCTCGAGGCCTTCCAAGGCCCGCTGGACTTGTTGCTGTACCTCATTCGTAAGCAAAACTTCAACATCCTCGACATCCCCATGGCCGCGCTCACGCGCCAGTACCTGAGCTATGTGGACGAGATTCGCAACCGCAACCTAGAGCTTGCCGCCGAATACCTGCTGATGGCCGCCATGCTGATTGAAATCAAGTCACGCATGCTGCTGCCCCCCAAAAAAGTGGCCGAAGGTCAAGAGCCAGAAGATCCCCGTGCTGAGCTGGTGCGCCGTTTGCTCGAATACGAACAAATGAAGCTGGCTGCGGCCAAACTCAACGAAGTGCCACAGTTTGGCCGCGACTTCATGCGTGCCCAAGTGTTCATTGAGCAGTCGTTACAACCGCGCTTTCCCGATGTGCATGTGGTTGAGTTGCAGCAAGCCTGGGCCGACATCTTGAAGCGGGCCAAGTTGGTGCAACACCACAAAATTTCGCGCGAAGAACTGTCGGTGCGCGAACACATGAGCATCGTGCTCAAGAAGCTGCAAGGCCAGCGCTTTGTCGAATTTGAAAACTTGTTTGAGCCCGAACAAGGCGTGCCCGTGTTGGTGGTGACCTTCATCGCGTTGTTAGAACTGGCCAAAGAAACCTTGATTGAAATCACGCAGGCCGAGGCCTTTGCACCCATTTACGTGCGCTTGGCCTACACCCCCACGTAAACTCAAAACCTTCACGGCAACACAGGACTGGCTTTGCGCCACACACGTTCTATGAGCAACACCAACGCTTCGCCTTACGGCACTTTGCCTCCCGCCTCTCCCGTCGCAGTTCGCAAGCCCGTCAGCTTGCCCCGTTTGAACGAACTGCGCGCCCGCGGTGAAAAAATCACCATGCTCACCGCCTACGATGCCACCTTCGCCGCTGTGGCCGATGCCGCTGGCGTGGAGTGCATCTTGGTGGGTGACTCACTGGGCATGGTCTGCCAAGGCTTGACCAGCACCGTGGGTGTCACGCTAGACACCATGCGTTACCACGTTGAAAGCGTGGCCCGTGGCATCCGTCGTGTGCAAGGTACAACCTGGATCATTGGCGACCTGCCCTTTGGCAGCTACCAAGAGTCCAAAGAACAAGCCTTACGCAGCGCCACGGTGTTGATGCAAGCGGGCGCACACATGGTCAAGCTCGAAGGCGGTGGTTGGACCACCGAGGTGGTGCATTTTTTGGTCGAACGCGGCATCCCCGTTTGCGCCCATTTGGGCCTCACTCCCCAAACCGTACACGCCTTGGGTGGCTACCGTGTGCAAGGCCGCGACGATGCAGGCGCAGCACAACTTCGCCAAGAAGCGCTCGCCTTGCAAGACGCAGGCGCCGCCATGGTGGTGCTAGAAATGGTGCCCGAAGCGCTATCTACTGCACTCACACACGAACTGCCCCGCTGCCACACCATCGGCATTGGCGCGGGCAATGGCACGGCCGGTCAAGTACTGGTCATGCACGACATGTTGGGTGTCAACCTTGGCAAAAATCCAAAATTCGTTCGCAACTTCATGCTGGGCCAAGCCAGCATGCAAGCCGCGATGGCCGCCTATGTGGCCGCTGTGAAAGACGGCAGCTTTCCCGTCAATGCTGAACACGCTTGGTAATTTCAGATGCACATCGTTCACACTGTCGCCGACTTGCGTCGTCTCTTAAAACCCGCAACCTTGCGCGCCTTTGTGCCCACCATGGGCAACTTGCACCAAGGCCACTTAGAGCTGATGCAAATGGCCCGTCAAGAAGTGGATGCACGCACGTCATCCAGTGGCGGTGGCATGACTGTGGCCAGCATCTTCGTCAACCGCCTGCAATTTGGCCCCAACGAAGACTTTGACACCTACCCCCGCACCCTAGAAAACGACTGTGCCCAACTCGAAGCCAACGGCTGCGACGTGGTGTTTGCCCCCAGCGAAAAAGACCTCTACCCTGAACCGCAAGTGTTCAAAGTGCACCCTCCCGCTGAACTGGCCGACATCTTGGAAGGTGCGTTTCGCCCCGGCTTTTTTGTGGGCGTGAGCACCGTGGTGCACAAACTTTTCAACCTCGTGCAACCCGACTTGGCGGTGTTTGGCAAGAAGGACTACCAGCAGCTCATGGTCATCCGCCGCATGGTGCAGCAAATGGCGCTGCCCATCGAGATCATCGGGGGCGAGACACGCCGTGCCAATGACGGCTTGGCCCTCAGCTCACGCAACGGCTACCTCAGTACTGACGAACGCGCCGAAGCGGTGCAACTGTCCATCGCCCTCAGAGCCTTGGCCGCCGCAGCACGCGAAGGCAACACCACAGGCACGTTTGATGTCGCCGCTGCGGAAGCCGCCGGCATGCAAACCCTGCGTACGCGTGGCTGGCAACCCGACTACATCACCCTGCGTCGCCAGCATGACCTGTCACCTGTGACCGGGCCATGTGCAGAACCACTCGTCGTGTTGGGTGCGGCCAAGTTGGGTAAAACGCGGTTGATTGACAACCTCGAAGTTTGAGGTTTTTCTTCGGCTGGAATCGACACAGCAGCCGTGAGGGATGGGGTTACTCGCCCCTTGCCCCACGCCCCATCAACACAGCCACGGCTTGTGCAGGTGTCATTTGACCGTCCAGCAAAGCCACAACAGCTTGCGCAATCGGCATATCCACACCCAAGTGATGTGCACGCTGCACCACGGTGCGGGCGCAATACACACCTTCGGCCACATGGCCCAATGAATCGACCGCTTGCTGCAGCGTCATGCCTTGAGCCAAGGCGAGGCCAACTTTGCGGTTGCGGCTCAAGTCACCTGTCGCCGTGAGCACCAAGTCGCCCAAACCGGATAAGCCCATGAAGGTTTCTGTCTTGGCACCTAAGGCCACGCCGAGTCGGGTAATTTCAGCCAAACCTCGCGTGATGAGTGCGGCACGTGCGTTGAACCCCAGTTGCAAGCCATCACACAACCCCGTGGCGATGGCCAACACGTTTTTCACAGCACCGCCCACTTCAACACCCACGATGTCGTCGTTGGCATACACACGCAAGCTGTTGTTGTGAAACGCTTGCACCATGGCATCACGCACCCCTGCATCGCCGCTGGCGGCAACCAAGGCAGTGGGCATGCCGCGGGCGACTTCTTGTGCAAAGCTAGGACCGCTCAACGCGCCTCCACGCAATTGCGGCGCGACTTGGGCACACACTTCGTGCGCCATACAGCCCACGCCGTTTTGCGAGGCTTCAAAGCCTTTGCACAGCCAAGCCACAGGCACGTGATCCTTCAACAAGGGCGCAAGTTGCACCAACATGCCGCGCAAACCGCTCATGGGTGAGCCAATGACGACCAGATCGTATTGAGCCAGCCAAGCGCCAAGCGGCTCGGACGACACGTGCAAACCATCGGTGAAAGGCAAACCGGGCAAGTAACGTGTGTTCACACGCTCGGTGCGCATGGCGTTCGCTTGGGCGGCATCACGCGCCCACAGTGTCACTGCATGGTGGGCTCCAGCGTTGATGGCCAACGCCGTGCCCCATGCCCCAGCACCTAAAACGGCAATCTTCATCGCGATGGCGGCAGTTTCAGAACTTACTGAACAGCGGCAGCTTGTTGCTGCTTTTGTTGTTCGTACATGGCTTGGAAATTGATTTCAGCCAAGTGCACAGGCGGGAAGCCTGCACGTTGAATCACGTCAGCGACGTTGCCGCGCAGGTAGGGGTAAATGATTTGTGGGCAAGCAATGCCAATGATGGAACCCATTTGCTCTTCAGGCAAATTGCGAACTTCAAAAATGCCGGCTTGTTTGGCTTCCACCAAAAACACAGTTTTGTCTTCGATCTTGGTGGTCACTGTCGCTGTCACGGTCACTTCAACAATGCCGTCCGCCACTTGTTCCATGCCCACGCCCAATTGGATGTCCACATTGGGTTGTGCGCTGCTGGTCAAGATGGCTGGGGAGTTGGGTTGCTCCAAAGACAGGTCTTTCAAATAGACGCGTTGGATTTGAAACACGGGGGTCGCTTGTTGTTCGTCAGACATTGTTTTTCCTAGTACAAAAAAATGCCCGCATCGGTCACGCCGAAACGGGCAGCAAATCGGGTGGCTGAATTATGTCAGCTTCAAGCTTGCAGAAGCGGCACAAGACCGCCACGGCTGTCAAGTGCAACCAAATCGTCACAACCACCCACATGCGTGTCACCAATGAAAATTTGTGGCACGGTGCGACGACCCGTGATGGTCATCATGTGCGCACGCGCTTCAGGGTCGGTGTCAATGCGCACCTCCTCAATATGGGCCACCCCCTTAGAGGTCAGCAGTTGCTTGGCACGAATGCAGTAGGGGCAAACGGCAGTGGTGTACATCTTGACGGCTTGCATGACAGTCTTTCTGGTGAGTTAGGCTTTGACGACAGGCAGGTTAGCTTCTTTCCAAGCTTTCAGCCCGCCTTGCAGCGAATGCACCTTCTCGTAGCCCAGTTTTTGCGCCACGGCTTGCGCACGCTTAGAACGCGAGCCAGCAGCACACACCAAGATCAGCGGTGTGCTTTTGTTTTTCACCGTGCCAGCCAAACGGCCTTCGAGTTCGTCCAAAGGCACGTTCACCGCACCTTTGATGTGTGACTCAGCAAACTCTGCTGCGCTGCACACGTCAATCACCACGCCTTTTTCGCGGTTCATGCATTGCACCGCGTCAGTGGGCGTGATACCAGTGGCTGCTGCACCTTGCACCACGGGCAACAGCAAAAAGAAGCCGCTGCTCACAGCCACAGCAATCAACATCCAGTTGTCGAGAATAAATTTCACAGGGGAATCCAGTTCAGAGGGGGTTAAAAGTATCGTGTCAGGGCGCCATTCTAAAATCACGGCCAACCTTTCACTGACTTTGTTTTACACACCATGTACAAGCTCGTTTTAATCCGCCACGGCGAATCCACCTGGAACCTTGAAAACCGCTTCACCGGCTGGACCGACGTTGACCTCACCCCCACCGGCGTGGACCAAGCCAAAAACGCGGGTCGTTTGCTCAAGGCCGAAGGCTATCAATTTGATGTGGCCTACACCAGCGTGTTGAAACGCGCCATTCGTACCCTGTACCTCGCGCTGGACGAGATGGACTGCACATGGCTGCCTGTGGTCAAAAGCTGGCGCTTGAACGAACGCCACTACGGCGGCTTGCAAGGCTTGAACAAGGCCGACATGGCCAAGCAATACGGCGATGACCAAGTGCTCATCTGGCGTCGTAGCTACGACACGCCACCACCCGAACTCGAAGCGACCGACCCCCGCAGCGAACGCGGTGACCCACGCTACGCCAAGCTCGACCCCGCGCAAGTGCCGCTGACCGAGTGCTTGAAAGACACCGTGGCTCGCGTCATCCCCTTCTGGAACGAGTCGATGGCACCTGCCATCAAAGCGGGCAAACGCATTGTGGTGGCAGCGCACGGCAACTCCATCCGCGCTCTGGTGAAGTACCTCGACAACATCAGCGACAGCGAGATCGTAGGCCTGAACATCCCCAATGGCATCCCCTTGGTGTATGAACTGGACGAGAACCTCAAGCCCATTCGCCACTACTACTTGGGTGACGCAGAGGCCGCCGCCAAAGCCGCGGCGGCAGTCGCTACGCAAGGCAAAGCCTAATCCACCCACTCACAACGCGCCTTCAGGGCGCGTTGTATATTGAGCACCTATTAAATTGTCAACATTCAAGGGCAACATGAGTCAAAAACTCAAGATCGCAGGTTGGGTCGCCATTGGCGCTTTGACCGGTGCACTGACCACGGTATCGCTGCAAACCGCAGCACGCGCCAACATGGCGCCCCTGCCCCTCGAAGAGTTGCAACAACTCGCCGCTGTTTTCAGCATGGTCAAGAGCGACTACGTGGAACCCGTGGACGAGAAAAAGCTCATCAGCGATGCCATCACAGGCATGGTTGCCAGCCTCGACCCGCACTCGCAGTACTACGACAAAAAGACCTTCAAAGAGTTTCGTGAAGGCACCACAGGCCGCTTCGTCGGTGTGGGAATTGAAATCACTCAAGAAGAAGGTCTGATCAAAATCGTATCGCCCATCGAAGGCTCACCAGCGTTTCGCGGTGGCATCAAATCGGGCGACTTGATCACCAAGATTGACGACACCGTGGTCAAAGGCCTGTCGCTCAATGACGCGGTCAAGCGCATGCGTGGTGAACCCGGTACCAAGGTGATGTTGACCATCTACCGCAAAGATGAAAACCGCACATTCCCATTGAGCATCGTGCGCGAAGAAATCAAAACACAAAGCGTCAAAGGCAAAGTGATCGAGCCTGGCTTTGGTTGGATTCGTCTGAGTCAATTCCAAGAGCGCTCGGTGGACGATTTCACCAAAAAGCTCGAAGAAATTTACAAGCAAGAGCCCAAGCTCAAAGGCGTGGTGCTTGATCTGCGCAACGACCCCGGTGGTTTGTTAGACGCTGCGGTGGCTGTGTCTGCGGTGTTCCTGCCTGAGAACGTGAATGTGGTGTCTACCAACGGCCAACTCGCCGAAAGCAAGTTTGTCTACAAAGCCTCACCGGAGTTTTACCGTCGCAACAACGGCAATGACCCGATTGCGCGCATGCACCAAAACACCAAAGGTATTTTCCGCACCGTGCCACTGGTGGTATTGGTGAACGAAGGCTCGGCCTCCGCCAGCGAAATCGTGGCGGGTGCGCTACAAGACCACAAGCGCGCGACCATCATGGGCAGCCAAACCTTTGGCAAAGGCTCGGTGCAAACCGTGCGCCAGTTGGGGCCAGACACCGCGTTGAAAATCACCACCGCGCGTTACTACACGCCAAGTGGCCGCAGCATTCAAGCCAAAGGCATCGTGCCTGATGTGTTGCTGGACGACACCGCCGAAGGCAGCCCCTTCGCCATTCTGCGCATGCGTGAAGCCGACTTAGACAAACACCTTGAAAGCGGCCAAAGCAACGCAGCCCAAGACAAAGCGCAAGAAAAAGAACGCGAGAAGGCCCGCGAAGAAGCCATGAAGCGTTTGGAAGAAGAGTCTAAAAAGCCCAACAGTGAGCGTCGCCCACCTGAGTTTGGCAGCGAACAAGACTTCCAATTGCAACAAGCTGTTAAGCGCCTCAAAGGTCAGCCCGTGTTGGCAAGCAAGACGCAAACAGAACGTCCTGCCGCCGAGAAAAAAGACAAGTAATTCACGGGTGAGTTTGCGTTGAACGACGACCAACTGCTGCGCTATTCGCGCCACATCCTGCTCGACGATGTCGGCATCGAAGGCCAGCAGCGCTTGGTCGACAGCCATGTGCTGGTGGTGGGTGCGGGTGGGCTAGGCTCTCCCGTTGCCCTGTACCTCGCAGCCAGCGGCGTGGGCCACATCACCATTGCCGATCACGACGTGGTGGACCTGACCAACTTGCAACGGCAAATCGCCCACACCACTGCGCGCGTGGGTCACGCCAAAGTGGAGTCGGCCTCGCAAGCCATGCTGGCACTCAACCCTGAAGTGCGTGTGACGGCGTTGGCCAACAAGCTAGATGCCCCCCAGCTAGACGCACTGGTTCCCACCGTTGACGTGGTGGTGGACTGCTGCGACAACTTTGAAACCCGCCAAGCCGTGAATGCAGCATGTGTGCAACACCAAGTGCCACTCATCTCAGGTGCGGCCATTCGCATGGATGGTCAACTTGCGGTGTATGACGCACGCAGTGACACGTCCCCCTGCTACGCCTGCATCTTCCCGCCCGATCAAGCCCCTGAAGAAGTACGCTGCTCAACCATGGGGGTGCTCGCACCGCTGGTCGGCGTGATTGGCACCATGCAAGCCATGGAAGCGGTGAAGCTCATCACCGGCATCGGCTCTCGATTGACAGGCCGCCTGCAAATGCTGGATGGTCGAGGCATGGAATGGCACGAAGTGCGCTTGCAACGCAACCCCACCTGCCCAGTGTGCGGCCAAGCACACTGAACCGCCAAGCCACGCTCAGTGGCACGACCCGAATCGTTTTCTAAACCACCGCGGCTGCACCGCCTGTGCATCGGCAAACAACCCTAGGCGTTGGTTTTGTGCCATCGCTTGCTGCGCGTCATACGCACCGGCATGGCGTTTAAAGCTGTAAGACCACGCATGCCCTTGCTCGACCATCCACGCCCCCACGTCTTGCCCCTGACGTGATAGCTGTGCCAGCAAACGGCCATAGTTATCGTGGGCACGCCCATGCACCTCCACGACCTGACCTTGCAAGGCCGCATGCAAAGCCGCCCGCGCTTGCGGCCCCCATGCTTGGCAAATCTCAGGGGCATCTATGCCCAACAAGCGCACCTTCTGGACCTTGCCACCTCGCAGCGGCTGCACCCACAGGGTGTCGCCATCGCTCACATGCGTGACCACGCCTTGCCACGCCTGCGCGGGCATGGCCCAAGCGCACACACCCAGCGCAAACAACACCACCACACACCGCACAAGGCGACGAACAGTGGCATAGCCAGCCGTTACGATTGGTGCATGCACTCTGCCAAGCATTGGTTCCCCTTTTTAAACTGGCCTCGCCCATCTCAACACCTGCTCAAGAGCGAAGCTTTTGCAGGCTTGAGCGTGGGTCTCATGGTCATCCCACAAGGCGTAGCGTACGCGGCCTTGGCTGGCATGCCACTCATCACGGGCATTTACGCTTCACTGCTCCCCGCATTGGTGGCGGTGCTGTTTAGCGCATCGCAGCGATTGTCGGTGGGCCCCACGGCTCTGACCGCTATTTTGGTGTCGGCCTCGCTCAGTGGCATGGCCGTGCCTGGCAGCGCCGAGTGGGTCAACCTCACGGTGTGGCTCTCGCTGATGACAGGACTGCTGCAAGTGGTGCTGGGTTTTGCGCGGTTTGGGTGGCTGCTGAACTTGGTGAGTTCGCCGGTGTTGATGGCGTTCACACAGGGCGCAGGTGTGCTCATCATTTCGTCGCAGTTGCCAGCCTTATTGGGTTTTACACATGGGTGGTCATCTGCTCTCACAGGTGCAGGCATTGACTGGGCCAGCTTGATGTTTGGCGTGGTCACGCTGGTGCTGTTGGTGTTGGCGCGGCGCTGGCGGCCCACGTTTCCCTCGGTGTTGGTGGTGGTGCTAGGCGCGGCAGGCATCAGCTGGGCGCTGGGGCTAGAGGCCGCAGGCACAGCGGTGGTGGGCGCATTGCCGCAAGGCTTGCCTGCGTTGTTTGTGCCCAGCGTCATTGATTGGCCAGTATTCAAACAACTGGTACTGCCCACCTTGGTCATCACGCTGGTGAGCTTTTTAGAAACCGCATCGAGCGCCAAGGTGGACAACGACCGCAGCGGCAAACGCTGGGACCAAGACCAAGACTTGATTGGCCAAGGCTTGGCCAAAGTGGCCTCGGGTTTGTGCGGGGCGTTTCCTACCAGCTCGTCGTTCAGCCGCTCGGCGCTTAACTTGTATGCGGGTGCGCAGTCGGCATGGGCCACTATTTTTTCGGTGGCGGTAATTTTGGGCATCCTCTTGTGCTTCACCTCGGTGCTGCACCCTGTGCCGCAATCGGTGCTGGCCGCCATCGTGGTGGCGGCAGTGATGGGTCTCATCAAGCCACACGCGTTTGTACAGCTTTACAAAATCAACCGCGTCGAGGCCGCCACGGCGGTGGTGACGTTTGTCATCACCCTGCTCGCGGCCCCGCGTTTGTATTGGGGCGTGCTGGCCGGTGTGGTGATGGGTCTGAGCCACTTTTTGCACACCCGCTTGCACCCGCGCATCATTGAAGTAGGTCTGCACCCCGACGGCAGCCTGCGCGACCGCCACCTGTGGAAACTGCCGCCTTTAGCGCCCCATCTCTACGCGCTACGCATGGATGCCGAGCTGGACTTTGCCGCCGCCAGCACCCTAGAGCGCGCCGTGATGGAGCACCTTGGCCAGCACCCCAACGTGGCCCATGTGTGCCTGTTTGCACTACCCATCAACCGCATCGATGCCACGGGCGTGGAGAGCCTAGCCAAGCTAGAAGCCATGCTGCGCGAGCGCGGCATCAGCCTGCACATCAGCGGCATGAAGCTACCGGTAGAAACCGTGCTGCGCCGCGCCGGTTGCCTGGAAGACCACCCCTTGCTCAAGATGTACCGCACCGATGCAGAAGCCATTCAGCAACTCAGGCAATTAGAGGCTTTGCCTGCGGATATGGGGTGGTGTATTTAGCAATGAACCTATTTAACACAAAAGGAAACAGACCTATTAGCCATCAAGATCTACGATTTCCAAAGAAAAACTATTTAACGATTGTTTTGCTTTTTTATATTTAATTCCTCTTCCTGCCGTTATTGCTTTTATCGTTTCCGATTGTTCATCAGGCATTCTCGCCCCAAATATTATTGCTGATATTTCGAATGGAGCAGGAATTTCTTTATTTGCAGAAGATGTTTCAACATATCTCCACTCCTTTTCATATGCCCACTCCATAGATTTAGTGCTCAATATTGCATCTGTAGCTTTTGCAATATCAACTGCAAAATCATAAATAGAAAGTTTCGGATATTGAGTTGAGTAATTTACTGGCATAAGATATCCATTGCTCTTTAAAGGTACATCGTACTCAATGCATACACCTTCATGGTTTGAGGCGTAGTGACCCCATAATAAAAGTGAATCATTAATTTCACTAAGACTCATAATTCCCATATCGGATATAAATCCTTCAATATTCTTAAATACTTTCTCGACTTCAAGATCAAATTCTTCATCGGAAAAATTTCCGTTCACCATAGAAATTGGTATTTTTCCTTTTATTGATTTTCTGTATTCATGAATAGCTTTCAGTTCACTTAATTGTTCTTTTGTAAATTGATCTCTTCTAAATTGGCAGTCGAAAATGTCATTAAATTTCTTAGCTCCAGATAACCAAATATGTTTCTTAACAAGAACACCAAGAAGATTTTCAGAATATCTGCAATATTTATAAAGACTCATCAGGAAATTCCATTTAACCTAAAAATGATTGACAAGAAGACGCTTACTCATAGATACTGTATTTAAAAACAGCATAACTCGGATGGAATTTTTATTTTAATCTTTTGGGTTTAATTTTTAAGAATTAAATGATTGGAATTCGTTCTTTACTCGTTGACTTTAACAGCTACTTCGCCTCGGTTGAACAGCAGCTCAACCCCGCGCTGCGCGGGCGGCCTGTGGGCGTGGTGCCGGTGCTGGCCGAAACGTCGTGCTGCATTGCCGCCAGTTACGAGGCCAAGGCGCTGGGTATTGGCACGGGCACGGGTGTGGCCGAGGCGCGGCGGCTGTGCCCTGACATTGCCATCGTGCTGGCCGACCACGCCAAATATGTGGAGATGCACCACCGCGCGGTGGCGGTGGTGGACACGCTGGCCCCCGTGCGCCAAGTGCTGTCGATTGACGAGATGGAGTGCGAGCTAACGGGCCGCTGGCAGCAGCGCGAGCGTGCGGTAGGGCTGGCCGAGCGCATCAAGGCCGAGGTGGTGGCGCAGCTGGGCGAGTGCATGCGCACGTCGGTGGGCATTGCGCCCAACACGCTGCTGGCCAAGCTGGCGTCGAACATGCAAAAACCCGATGGGCTGACGGTGATTGAGGCGCACGAGCTGCCGCAGCGTTTGTATGGGCTCAAGCCCAAGGCGATCAACGGCATTGGCCCGCGCATGGTGCAGCGGCTAGAGCGTTGCGGCATTCACACGATGGCGCAGCTGTGTGCCGCGCCGCGCGAGCTGCTACGCACGGCATGGGGCGGCGTAGCAGGAGCCGAGATGTACGACAAGCTGCGCGGCCAGTGGTATGGCCCGCGCGAGACGGTGGCCAAGTCGCTAGGCCACTCGCATGTGCTGCCGCCCGACTTGCGCAACCCCGCAGGCGCGTTTGCGGTGCTCAACCGCCTGACGCAAAAAGCCGCCATGCGCCTGCGCAAGCAAAACGTGTATGCCACCAGCATGAGCGTGCATGTCCGCTGCCGCCACGCACGCGGTGGTGATACGGGTGATGACCGTGCAGCGCAAGTGGGTGAGACGCAAGACACCGCGTTTTTGCTGCACACGCTAGAGCAACTGTGGCACAGCGGCCTGCACCTGCTGGCCCAACCTGTGACGGTGGGTGTGCAGCTACATGGCCTGATTGAAGCGGGTCAGCACACGGGCGATTTGTTCAGCGCCCCTGCCAAAGACCGCCGCAAACTGCTGGCGGCCATAGACTCACTGAACGGCAAGCACGGCAAAAACACGGTGTACTTCGCCAGCGCCCAAGCAGGACTAGACCACGCACCAATGCGGATTGCGTTTAACCGAATTCCCGATTTGGAGTCAGAGCGTTAAGCCGCTCAAGCCGTGACGATCCAGCCTTCTAACGGATCGCAAATGGGTAAGCCGTAATGCGCGTCGCCTGCATCGTGCTGCAAGTGCGCCCACGCAGCTTGCACCATGCACAGCACGGCGTCTAGGCTGTCGCCACTGGCATCGTCCACCAAGGTGTCATGCTGGGCGTGGGTGAGTTTGAGGCGCAAGCCCAAACGGGTTTGACCCACTTCTAGCGCTTGCAGCAGTTGTTTGCGGGCAATCAAACGCTCTGGGGTTTGTTTGGCTTTGTCGTCGCTTTTGTAGCTGGTGTTGCCCATCAGTTCACGCGCCAGCAAACCGGGGTATGCCTCTAGCGCAACGCGCGTGGGGTCTGCCCAATGCAAGCGAGGCAAGCTCACGCCAGCATCCATCAGCAGCGGTACACCCGCATGCAGCATGTAGGCCACAGGTGGGTTGACCCACTTCATGGAGGGGCTAGAGCCTGCGGGTAGGTCAGTGGCGCGGTGGGCAAACTTGCCGCCCACGGGGCGTGCGTCACAAAAGGCTTTGAAGGTGTTGCGTATCTCAGCTCGGCTGAGTGCGGCGTAGTGCTGCATGCAAGGCAACCACTCGGTGGGCCAATTGAGCTGCTCAACCAGCTCACGCGGCAACCCAAAAGGCAAATCAAAACCGCCCACCCACGGCTGCGGTTGTTTGAGCCAATCCGCAAAGCTCGCCAAGGTTTCAAAGCGCTGCAGGTTTTGCAGTTGCACACGGCCCGCCTTGGCGTGGCCGAGGGCTACAACGATGGGTTTGCGTCGGGTGGGGCTGCTGCTGAAGTCGCAGCCGATCAAATTCACATCAAGCGCGGCCAATGATGGAGGCGGTCGCCATCAGTTCTTCGAGCAACGCAAAAGACACTTGGCCGGACACGGAATATGGATCAAGCTCTGCGGTTTCGGAATACTTCAACACGATGGACGGGTTGAGTTTGTCCAAGCGCACTTGGCCCATGGTCCAGCCACCAAAGCGACGCTCAGTGATTTCTTCATAGGCCAACACCACCACGTCTTTGTGACGTGGGTCTTTCACGATTTGTGTGTAGAGCGCGTTGACTTGGTTGCGGCCACCTTCGATGGCTTGCAAATAGATGCCACCGCCATAGCACAGCACGCCGGTGATGCCATTGCTCAGGTTGTGCTCACGCGAACTGGCCAAAATGGATTCGGTTTGCTCTGGGGTTTCGGGGTGAACGGAGCGGCTCACATACAACAGACGAACGAGCATGGGATCAACCTTTAGGAATCAGAGACAAAAATTCACGACGCAAGTTGGGGTCTTTCAAGAACGCACCGCGCATGACCGAGTTGATCATCTTGCTGTCCATGTCTTTCACGCCGCGCCATGACATGCAGAAGTGACTGGCCTCCATGACGATGGCCAAACCATCGGGCTGTGTTTTTTCTTGAATGAGGTCGGCCAGTTGCACCACAGCTTCTTCTTGAATTTGGGGACGGCCCATGACCCATTCGGCCAAGCGTGCGTATTTGGACAAGCCAATCACGTTGGTGCGCTCGTTGGGCAACACGCCAATCCAAATCTTCCCAATCACAGGGCAAAAGTGGTGGCTGCATGCGCTGCGCACGGTGATGGGGCCCACGATCATCAACTCATTCAGATGCTCGGCGTTGGGAAATTCGGTGATGGCAGGCGCGTTGACGTAGCGGCCCTTGAAGACTTCTTGCAAGTACATCTTGGCCACGCGACGCGCAGTGTCGCCGGTGTTGTGGTCGTGCGCGGTGTCAATCACCAAGCTGTCGAGCACGCCCTGCATCTTGACTTCAACTTCGTCGAGCAAAGCCTCCAGCTCACCAGGTTGAATGAACTCAGCGATGTTGTCGTTGGAGTGAAAACGCTTGCGTGCGGCGGCAATGCGCTCGCGAATCTTCACAGAAACCGGCGTGCCTTCGAAGTTGTCTTTTGCAGTCATGTAGAAGATGGTATCAGCGAACCTAAGACCCTACGCAATGCCCTTGCTCAGTAACGTTTACCCGTCAAAAACACGCCAAAACGCAAGATAGCAGAAGCCATCGCATCCACCGTACGCTGCCACAAACCGCGTTGAAGGTAGTCGTTGGGTTCTACACGGGCAGCGCCACTTGCAATGGCATCCATCAAACTGACATGCAAGGTCTGGGCAAGCGATGGGTCGTGCGCCACCACATTGGCCTCACGCGCCAGCAACAAACTGAAAGGGTCTAAGTTGGAAGACCCTACTGTGAGCCATTTGCCATCCACAACCGCCACTTTGGCGTGTAAATAGCTGGCGTGATATTCGTAAATTTCCACCCCTGCGGCCATGAGCTGGCCATACAGCTGGCGCGTGGCGCGGTAGGGCACGAAATACTCGTACTGGCCTTGCAGCAACAAACGCACACGCACACCTCGGCGCGCCGCCATCACCAACGCGCGACGCAAACGCAAGCCAGGAAAAAAGTAGGCATTGGCCACCACGATGTCGTGACGCGCGGCGCCAATGGCTTTGCGATAAGTGCGCTCAATGTGCGTACGGTGGCGCACGTTGTCGCGCAACACCAGCTGTGTTTCGCCACGCACAGGCCAGTGCAAACGTTGCCTCGCACCACGCAAGGCATCCAGCGCACCACTCAGATCTTGGCTGCGTAACTCTCGCACAGCCTCAATGCGTGACCACAACTGCGTCATGGTGGCACGCACTGCATCGACCAAGGGGCCACGCAAACTGACGGCGTAGTCCAGCCTCGGCGATGCCAAAAGGCCTTGGACATGCGGATCTAAGTAGTCATCCAAGATGTTGATGCCACCGCAAAACGCCACCGTGTTGTCCACCACGCAAAGCTTTCGGTGCAGACGTCGCCAGCGGCTGGGCAACCAAAACCCAAGTCCCAGCAGTGGGGAAAAGACACGCACCTGCACACCCGCGTGTGCAAACCGTTCGGCCCACAGTGCAGGCAAATCACCCGTGCCTACACCATCCACCACCACTGACACCTGCACACCACGCTGTGCGGCACGCATGAGTGCTTGCGCCACATCAGCGCCAGATCCTGCAAAACTAAAAATATAGGTTTCTAAGCGCACCTCGTGCTGCGCACCGTCCACCGCTTCAATGAGCGCGGCAAACAAGTCCACACCGCCTGTGAGCAGGCGCATGTCGTGGACAGCGGCGCGCGCACGACTCATGGAGCATCCCAAGCAAACTCGACCAACAAAGGCAAGTGGTCAGACATACGACCCCAAATCGGACCTCGGGGCACGTGTGCGCCCACGCAATGCACCCCACGGGCATACACATGGTCCAACTGAACCAAAGGCAAGCGCGAGGGATAGGTGGGCTGCGGTGGCTCGTTGGTACGCAACCCAACTGTGGCCATCAAACGTGCCACGGCACTGCCCCAATCATTGAAGTCTCCCGCCACCAACAACGGGGCATCTGCAGGCACTTCGCGCTCAATGAAATCGTGCAGCTGCTGGGTCTGACGCAAGCGACTGGCGGGCAGCAACCCCAAATGCACCACGATGACATGCACCTCGCGCGCTTGTATCTGCAAGCTCACATGCAACAAACCGCGCTGCTCCAAGCGGTGATCAGACATGTCTTCGTGGCGATGCTCCAGCACCGGCCAACGACTGAGCAACGCATTGCCGTGCTCGCCGTGTTTGGTGATGGCATTGGTGCAATACACAGGCGTGTACCCCTCAGGTGCTAAAAAATCAGCTTGACCCAACTCCGGCCAATGTTTAAAGCGACGCGCCTGCAAACGGTTAAAAGCCCGCACCTCTTGCAAGCACACGATGTCTGCATCAAATTGCTCAACGGCATGACCGAGGTTGTGAATCTCTAAACGACGTGCAGGCCCTAAGCCTTGTACGCCTTTGTGGATGTTGTAAGTGGCGACTTTGAAGGTTTTCATGTTCTGTGCATAAGTGTGCCTCAACATGAGCAAGCCAACGACAAGCGCCCACTATGATGCCGCATGCTCCTTGCCCCTTTAGACAACTTGCCCACCTGGCGCGCCGAAAGCGGCGCAGCTGCCCCTCGCCGCGTTGTGGCTGCTGACGACACGATGTCTGCGGACACGGCTTACCGTTTGGCCTGTGAAGGCACGGGCCTGTTGTGGCAAGGTGACTTTCACAATGCACGTCAACTGCTGCAAGCGTTGGCACGGCGCACCGAGCGCAAACCGAAAAAAGCCAAAAGACCCTCACCCGAGGTTTCTCCTGCACAAGCGTTCAACTTGCACCGCCAAGCGTTGGGGCAACGGGCGCGCACACTGGCCATGGTGTTGGTACCCATGAATGGTGACTACACCCTCCCACTGCGCCGCGCCCCCGATTTGAAACAAGCCTGCACCGAAGCGTGGGGGCCTGCCACAGGCCAAGCCTGCATGGTGTCGCTGCGTGAACTGTTGGGCTTGGTCGGTGCGCACGAATGGCGCAAAAAAGGCGTAGAGATTGCGGCATTGGGTGATGCGCCCAACAACCGCATTCACCCCCACTACGGGGTGTTTTCACCCGTGCGCGGCGAGTATGTCGATCTGGTCGCCACCACACCCATCCGCGACAAAAGCTTGGCGTTTGACATTGGCGTTGGCACTGGCGTGTTGTCTGCCGTGCTGGCCAAACGTGGCGTGCAACGCATCATCGCCACCGACCAAGACCCACGCGCCCTCACCTGTGCTCGTGAGAATTTGCAACGCTTGCAACGCCTCGACAAAGTGGCATTGGTTCAAACCGATTTATTCCCAGAGGGCCAAGCCCCGTTGGTGGTGTGCAACCCACCTTGGGTACCAGCACGCCCTAGCTCCCCGATTGAGCATGCGGTGTACGACGAAGGCAGTCGCATGCTGCGCGGTTTTTTGAGCGGCCTGCGCGAGCATCTCACACCCAATGGTGAAGGCTGGCTCATCTTGTCTGACTTGGCCGAACACTTGGGCCTGCGCAGCCGCGATGAGTTGTTGGGTTGGATTGCACAAGCAGGTTTGCAGGTGCTGGGCCGTCACGACATCAAGCCCCGTCATGGCAAAGCCACCGATGCCAGCGATCCGTTGCACACGGCGCGCTCGAAAGAAGTTACTTCGCTTTGGCGCCTCGGTAGCGCGCCTTGAGCCAAGGCCAAAAGCCACGTTCGCTCTCTTCACGACGCTCTTTGGCGGCGTTCGATTCCGATGTGACAGGCGCTTGACTCAAAACGCGCAACACAAACGCACACACCTCGGGCGTAAAAGGTGCAGGGTGGCCGGCCCCCGGCACTTCCAACACCTCACACTGTGCAAACTCGCTTTTCATCAAGCGCACTTGCTCGGCTGGGCACACCACAGAGCGGCCGCCGTGGATCAAACGCACAGGGCCTTTGAAGTGGTTCAACAAGTGACCAAAATTCATGCCCTTCCAGTCTTTGCGATAAGGCAAATCAAAGTGTGACGGTGACTGCACAGCACGCACCGCGCCTGCGCTCACATTGAATCGCGCAGCCATTTCTTCCGGTGAGGGCAAACGCCCTTCCATCTTCATGCCGTCATACAAGCTGTAAATAGACATCCAGTGCAAATTGAGGCCGATGTCGTTGAACAACAGACCCTCAATGCGGTTACTGGCATCACTCGCCAAATACATCGCCAAAATACCGCCCATGCTGGTGCCCAAGATTTCCAAGCGTGTTACGGGCACCTCTGAACGCATCACCACCTGTTGGATGAACTGCACGGTGTCGTCCAAGTACCCCTGCATGGTGTAGCCCTCGTCTTTGGGCAACAAGCTGGAATCACCGCGCCCGCAAAGATCAAGACTGATGATGCGCAAACCACGCACGCCCTCAGCCGCTTGCAACAGCGGGTCAAACGTGGCGCGTGTTTCGAGCAAACCTGGTAAACACAGCAACACATGTGCACTGTTGGCATCGCCAACCTCGCTGTAGGCCAAATGGCGATCGACTGCTGGCAGCTGGACGTGGTGAGAGGGGAATTTAGAAAGTGGCATAACTGGGGTGCATCCTAATTCATCGGTGTGAACGACAAAAGTAATTCTTTTCCACGCGATACGAACTGTGCTGGCTATGGCCGTGGATTGACTACGATAACGCCATGCCTACCGCCCATGTCCTCCAAACTCACAACCTGACCCACGGCCCCATTCAAAACCTGTCGTTCATTTGGCCCACTGGCGTGTGCTGGATTTGTGGCGATGAAGGCACAGGTAAAACCACGCTGTTGCGTTTGCTGGCGAGCGATGTGCAACCCGCTTCGGGCACTCTCAGCGCCGCTGAGGGTGGTGTGTTTTGGGTTGACCTGCAAAGTCCTGAGCACGACGCTTCCACGGTGCAAGCCTGCTGGGATGCACTGCGCCAGCGCTATCCAAGTTGGAACGATGCGTTGCTGGACGATTTGGCCGAAGAACTTCAGATGAACCCACACCGCGAGAAACAGCTGCACATGCTGTCCAACGGAAGCCGACGCAAAGTGGGGGTGATCGCTGCCCTGGCATCCGGTGCAACGGTCACGCTGCTCGACCAACCGTTTGTGGCGCTCGACGCAGTCTCCATTCAAACCATCAAAGAGTTTTTGCGTGAGGCCGCAGAACATCCAAGCCGCGCGTGGATCGTGGCGGACTACGAAACACCACATGATGTACAGCTCGCCAGCGTGTTGAATTTAGACACACCGAGATAAATCAGAGCCAGAAAAAAAGGCGCTGTTCACAGCGCCTTTTTTGTTTGCATCAAGATGCAAGGTATCAAGCCTTGGCAGCATCCACATTGCGCAAGCGGATGTGCAATTCGCGCAATTGTTTTTCGTCCACGGGACTCGGTGCTTGGGTCAGCAAACACTGGGCACGTTGTGTCTTGGGGAAAGCAATCACGTCGCGGATAGATTCAGCACCGGTCATCAAGGTGACGATGCGGTCCAAACCAAAGGCCAAGCCGCCATGTGGAGGCGCGCCGTATTGCAGAGCATCCAGCAAGAAGCCAAACTTGAGTTGGGCTTCTTCGGGTGTGATCTTCAACGCGTCAAACACTTTTTGTTGCACGTCAGCGCGGTGGATACGCACCGAGCCACCGCCCATTTCCCAACCGTTCAACACCATGTCGTAGCCCTTAGAGATGCACTTCTCGGGCGCGCTGACCATCCAATCTTCGTGGCCGTCTTTGGGCGCTGTGAAGGGGTGGTGCACGGCGGTGTAGCGTTGGCTCTCGTCGTCAAACTCAAACATGGGGAAGTCGACCACCCACATGGGAGCCCAACGGTCTTCGAACAAACCGTTCTTTTTGCCGAATTCGCTGTGGCCGATCTTGATGCGCAAAGCACCAATGGCATCGTTGACGATCTTGGCTTTGTCGGCACCGAAGAAGATCAGATCGCCATTTTGTGCACCTGTGCGCTCCAACACAGCGTTCAACGCGGTGTCGTGGATGTTCTTCACGATGGGTGACTGCAAACCGTCACGGCCTTTGGACAGGTCGTTGACTCGGATGTAGGCCAAGCCTTTGGCACCGTAGATCTTGACGAACTCGGTATACGCGTCGATCTCGCCACGGCTGATGCCGCCACCTTCAACCGAGCCATTAGGCACGCGCAGGGCCACCACGCGGCCGCCCTTCATGTTGGCAGCGCCTGAGAACACTTTGAAGTCCACGTCGCCCATGACATCGGTGACTTCGGTGAACTGCAACTTCACACGCAGGTCAGGCTTGTCAGAACCATAGATGTGCATGGCGTCTTGGTACGTCATGACAGGGAACTCGCCGAGGTCCACGCCAATGGTGTTTTTGAACACGCGCTTGATCATGCCTTGGAACATGTCGCGGATTTCTTCCTCGCTCAAGAACGAGGTTTCAATATCAATCTGGGTGAATTCAGGTTGACGGTCCGCACGCAAATCTTCGTCACGGAAACACTTGGTGATTTGGTAGTAGCGGTCATAGCCCGCCACCATCAACAGCTGTTTGAACAGCTGAGGCGACTGGGGCAACGCGAAGAAATGACCATCGTGCACACGGCTAGGCACGAGGTAATCGCGCGCGCCTTCGGGCGTGCTCTTGGTGAGCATAGGTGTTTCAATGTCAACGAAACCGTTTTCGTCGAGATACTTGCGCACTTCCATCGACACTTTGTAGCGCAGCATCAGGTTGTTTTGCATGTACGGGCGACGCAGGTCGAGCACGCGGTGTGTCAAACGTGTGGTCTCAGACAAGTTGTCGTCGTCGATTTGGAAAGGTGGTGTGACCGACTCGTTCAACACGATGAGTTCGTGGCACAGCACTTCAATCTTGCCGCTCTTCAAGCCTTCGTTGGTGGTGCCTTCAGGACGGGCGCGCACCAAGCCTTTGACTTGGATACAAAACTCGTTACGCACGTTCTCTGCCACTTTGAACATGTCAGGACGGTCTGGGTCGCACACGACTTGCACGTAGCCTTCGCGGTCACGCAAGTCGATGAAAATCACGCCGCCGTGGTCACGACGACGGTTAACCCAGCCACACAGGCTCACGGTTTGGCCATTGAGGGCTTCGGTCACCAGACCGCAATAGTGGGAACGCATTGCCATTTTTAATTTCTCTTTTCGTTGATAGCTGGGGCGCTAGGAGACACAGCACCCATGGAGATGACATACGTCAGCGCTTCGTCGACGCTCAAGTCGAGTTCGATCACATCGCTGCGTGGCACCAGCAAGAAAAATCCGCTGGTGGGGTTGGGAGTGGTGGGCACGTAGACACTCAAGTGGTCAGCGCCCAATTTGGCCGCGACTTCACCCATCGGTGTGCCGGTTTGGAACGCGATGGTCCACATGCCAGCATGGGGGTATTGCACCAACAAAGCTTTGCGAAACGCATTGCCATTGCTGGAAAACAAAGTGTCAGACACTTTTTTGACGCTGGCGTAAATGGATTTGACGATGGGAATGTTGGTGAACAACTTGTCCCACTGACGCACCAACCATTTGCCCAACACGTTAGAAGCCAACGCCCCTGTGAGCAGCAAGACCAGCAACACCAAGACCACGCCTAGACCTGTCATGTTGCGCATGGAGGTCACGGTGTCTTGCGACACCAAAGGACGGAACTTGGAAATGGTGTCAATGAAGATGCCGTCCATCAAGCCCACAAGCCAAGTCAACACCCAGACCGTGATGGCCAGCGGTGTCCAGACCAACAGGCCAGCGAGCAGGTATTTTTTAATCGGCATGAAAGACCTAGTGGTTTGAAAAAATCAGTGGCAAGCGCAACCGCCGCCGCAACCACCAGGGGCTGCGCTGGCTGTGCCGCTGTCAGAGCTGGCAGCAGGTGCTGCAGACTCAGTGCTAGCGGGGACAGACGCAGGCGCGGAAGTACCGCCTGTGCCGCCTTTGAAATCGGTGGCGTACCAACCCGAACCTTTGAGCTGAAAGCCCGCGGCTGTGAGTTGTTTGGAAAACGTAGGTTTGCCGCACGCCGGACATTCGGTCAATGGGGCATCGGCAATTTTTTGCAAGACGTCCTTGGCATGGCCGCAGGACCCGCATTTGTAGGCATAAATGGGCATGGCTAGGAGGGTTCGGTAAAACCCTGAATTATAGGCTGCTGGCCCCTATTTCAAGGGCCAAGCGCTGACCTTAGGCCGCGCCCACCAAATGGTGATGACTGCCGTGGGCGTTGCGGATGGCTTGCGGGCCAACAGAACCCACCAACATGCCCGTCAAACTGGCCAAAACACCTGCCAATTGCGCTGGAAACTCATCGCCGGCAGGCGTGATCAAAAACACGCCCCACGTCAGCAAGCCCAACACCAAGGCAAAAATAGCGCCCTGCGTGGTAGCACGTTTCCAGTACAACCCAAAAGTCAATGGAACAAAAGCTCCCACCAATGGCACTTGGTAAGCGCCTGACACCATCTCATAAATTGACGTGCCCTGCATTCGAATGGCATAACCCAACACCAACAGGCTGAAGACCAACACCGTCACGCGCATGGCGCGCAACTCTTGTTTGTCACTTTGGTGCGGGTTGAACTGACGCCAAATGTTTTCAGTGAACGTGACGCTGGGCGCCAGCAACGTGGCCGAGGCGCACGACTTGATCGCAGAGAGCAACGCGCCAAAAAATAGCACTTGCATGACAAACGGCATCTGCGTCATCACCAAGGTGGGCAAGACCTTTTGTGGGTCATCGGCCATGAGCGCGGTAGCTTGCTCAGGCATGATGATCATGGCGCTGACCACCAAAAACATGGGCACAAACGCAAACAAGATGTAGCAGACACCACCAATCACAGGGCCGTGCGTGGCCGCCTTGATGCTGTTGGCTGACATCACGCGCTGGAACACGTCTTGTTGCGGAATAGAACCCAACATGATGGTGATGGCCGACGCAAAAAAGAACAACACGTCTTTGATATTGGGCTCGGGCCAGAACTTGAACATGTCTTGACTCACCGCCAAAGCCAACACTTTGTCAGCCCCACCCGCTTGCCCTGCGGCAAACACAGCCAAGATGGACAAGCCCACGACCAAGATGATCATCTGGATGAAATCAGTAATCGCCACCGACCACATGCCCCCAAACAAGGTGTACGCCAAGATGGACACCACACCAATCACCATGCCCAGCTCCAAACTGACCACACCATCTGACAACAGGTTAAAAACCAAACCCAAAGCCGTGACTTGTGCGGACACCCAACCCAAATAGCTGACCATGATGATGAGTGAACACACCACCTCCACCGTGCGGCCATAGCGCTCGCGAAAGTAGTCGCTGATGGTGAGCAACGTCATGCGGTAGAGCTTGCCTGCGAAGAACAAGCCCACAAAGATGAGGCAAAAGCCAGCACCAAACGGGTCTTCCACCACGCCATGCAAGCCCCCATTCACAAACTTGGCCGGAATACCCAGCACCGTTTCTGAACCAAACCACGTCGCAAACGTGGTGGTCACGATCATGGCCATCGGCAGATGGCGGCCTGCGATGGCAAAGTCAGACGAGTTCTGAACGCGCTTGGCCGCCATCAAACCAATGGCGATGGTGACCAACAAATAGACGATGACGAGTGTGAGCAGCACGGGTCAACTCCGCAAGGTGTTTAAAAAAATGGGTGCAAACGCACAAGAATTTGCATAACCAGCAAGCCCGCCAAGAAACCGCCACCCACCCAAATGAGGCGTTGCAGCAAACGATTGGTGCGGCGTTGCTCTTCGACGAGTTGTTGCAACTGAGCACTGCCATCGGTTTGGCGGTGTTTCAAAAAGTCGTGCACCAGACGTGGCAACTCGGGCAACAGCTTGGCATAACGCGGCGCTTCGGCTCGCAATTGGTCCCACAGTTTTTTAGGTCCAACTTGATCAAGCATCCACTTTTCGAGGAACGGTTTGGCCGTGCTCCACAAGTCCAACTCAGGATCGAGCTGACGACCCAAGCCTTCGATGTTGAGCAACGTCTTTTGCAGCAGCACGAGTTGCGGCTGAATCTCAACATTGAAGCGACGCGACGTTTGGAACAAACGCATGAGCACCATGCCGAGCGAAATTTCTTTCAATGGGCGGTCAAAGTACGGCTCGCACACGGCGCGAATGGCGGACTCCAACTCATCCACACGCGTGTCAGAGGGCACCCAACCCGACTCCACATGCAACTCAGCCACACGCTTGTAGTCGCGACGGAAAAAGGCGGTGAAGTTTTGCGCCAAGTACTCTTTGTCGTATTCGGTCAACGTGCCAACGATGCCAAAGTCCAAGGAAATATAGCGACCAAAGGTGGCAGGCTCAAGACTGACTTGGATGTTGCCGGGGTGCATGTCCGCATGAAAAAATCCATCACGAAAGACTTGGGTGAAGAAGATGGTCACACCATCACGAGCAAGCTTTGGAATATCCACACCTGCGGCACGCAAGCGCTCGGTTTGGCTGATGGGTACGCCTTTCATGCGCTCCATCACGATGACGTCGTTGTGGCAGAAGTCCCAAATCATTTCTGGGATCAACACCAAATCAAGACCCTCCATGTTGCGGCGCAGTTGTGCGGCGTTGGCGGCTTCGCGCACGAAGTCGAGTTCGTCGTGCAAGTATTTGTCAAACTCAGCCACCACTTCGCGAGGCTTCAAACGTTTGCCATCACTGGAAAGACGGTCCACCCAACCCGCCATCATGCGCATGAGGCTCAGGTCCTTGTCGATCACGGTCAACATGCCAGGACGCAACACTTTGACAGCCACTTCGCGGGTGACACCATTGCGGTCTTTGATGACAGCAAAGTGCACTTGTGCAATCGAGGCGCTTGCCACGGGCTGGTGCGTGAACTCCACAAAAATATCGTTGAGTGGTCGACCAAACGAACGCTCAATGATGGCAACGGCGGTATCGGATGAAAACGGTGGCACACGGTCTTGCAGCTTGGCCAGCTCATCTGCCAAATCGGTGGGCAACAAATCACGGCGGGTAGAGAGCACCTGACCAAACTTCACAAAGATAGGGCCGAGGTGCTCTAACGCCTCACGCAAACGCTGACCGCGTGGCGCTGACAAATCGCGGCCAATCGACACAATGCGTGCCAACAAACGCAAGCCCGGTTTTTGGAAACTGGTGAGGACCAACTCATCCAGTCCAAATCGCAAAACGATGAGAACGATGTAAACACCACGCAACAAACGGGTCATCATGGCGCAGCTTTCGGTGTTTGTTGTTGCACAAAGTTGCGCAAGGCATCGACCGCGCGCTTGGCTGTCTGCGCCAGCGTGTGCGCGGGAGCATCGCCAATCAATCGCGCCAAATCTTCTTCTGGGTCCCAACGCACATGGTCGATGAGCCAATTCACTTCAGCAGCCAATTGCACATCGCCTTCGATGCGAATGGCAGGTTTGTCGCCTTGCAGCACGGTTTTGGCCAACTCAAAGGGAGAAGGCTCGTTCACACGCAACACCAAATCGGCAGCCTTGCTGCTGGCATCGGGCGTGATGAACTCCAGCAAACCAGCAGGCGTGAAGGTGCATTGAAAAATCTGATCGCGCCAGCACACTTGCACTTGGCGGCCACGCTGACGTTGCAGACGGTCGCGTGCCGTGGGCTCTTGCATGAGGACATGGTTCAAAAAGAGCACCACGCGTTGCTGCACTTCAGCCACTGCCCATGCGGGCGGGGTGAACGATTGCGGGAAGTCTGCGGGAAGTTTGGCGCGCAACGTGTCTGCTGCATCGGCCAACCAAGAAAAAGGGGACTGTGTTGCCATAGTCCCCAATTATTCCTTGTTTGGGCTGCCCTTCTCGGCACACCCTGATTTGTCTTGGCTTATTGCAATGCTTGCACACCTGCCACCAACCAACCCAAGCTGCCATCTTTGGGTTTGGTCATGTTCCACACTTCGCGGAACGGTGTAGGACCAGACGAGGGCTCTTCACGAATCAAACCGGAGAACTCGACACTGGCCATGAAGCTTTGACCCAAATCTTCGATGCCCAACAAGTGGGCATCGAGCATGACCACCTCTGTGTGGTTGACTTGACCGTTGGCCGTGGCCTCACGCTCAGTCAATTGGGCTTTGATTTCGTCCAACATGCTGTCCGTCATCATGGTGCGCAAGGCAGAAATGTCTGAACGGTCCCACGCTTGCTGCAAGGTCATGAAGTTTTGCTTCGCGGCATTGACAAAGCCCAAAGTGTCAAAGTCAGCGGGAATGCCCCAAGTTTGGTTGCCTGCCAAAGCCGAGCCGATCATGGAGCCACCAGCAGCGTATTCAGGTTGAGTGTCCACAGGGCGGGCCGATGAATCGTTGCCCACGTTTTTGGGGTTGTACTGAGGCAAGGTGCTAGGGCTCATGGCGCCAGCGCCTTCAAACGCATAGGGGCTATTGTTGGCCACTTCAGGCTGGCGGCGACGCATGAGTGCACTCACCACCATCATGACCACCAAAGCCAACACACCAAACATCAAGAATTGACCAAACTCAGCACCCAAGCCCAAAGAGTGCGCCAACCAAGCCAAGCCTAAGCCTGCAGCCAAACCACCCAGCATGCCGCCCATGCCCCAAGATTTCTTAGGTTGTACAGCAGGGGCTGCTGGTTGGTTGACGGGCGCTTGAGCCGTGTTGGGCGTGGCGGCAGGCGCGGGTTTGACCGCCTCGCGCTGCGTCACATTGCTGGACTGCTGGCCCATCGATTTACCACCGCCCAAGCGTTTGGCCGCATCTGCGTGCAGGCTGGTGAATGCCATTGCTATCACCAAAATCGTTGTCCAAAGTTTTGTCATTTGTCTCTTTCTATGTCGTTATATGGGTTCAGCACTTGATTCCAACATGAAGCGCCACCACGCCGGCACTCATGTTGTGAAAGTCCACATGGCCAAAGCCATTTTGTTTCATAAGGGCTTTGAGTTCTTCTTGCCCGGGGTGCATGCGAATGGACTCTGCCAAATAACGGTAGCTGGCATCGTCGCCTGCGATCATCTGACCCAGCTTGGGCAAGATGTTGAAGGAGTACCAGTCGTAAGCCTTCTCTAGCGGTTTGGCCACTTTGGAAAACTCCAACACCAACAATTTGCCATTGGGTTTGAGCACGCGACACATTTCGCGCAACGCCACATCTTTGTGCGTCATGTTGCGCAAGCCAAAAGCCACGCTGACCACATCAAAATGGTTGTCGGGGAAAGGTAGTTTTTCGGCATCGCACACCAAGGTGGGCAAGACCAAACCATGGTCAAGCAAACGGTCACGCCCCGTGCGCAACATGGCCTCGTTGATGTCGGTGTGCACCACGCGCCCCGTCTTGCCAACCTTCTTGGCAAAGGCCATCGACAGGTCACCTGTGCCACCGGCAATATCAAGCACTTGCGAGCCTTCGCGCAAATCAGCCACCATGACGGTGTAGCGCTTCCACACGCGATGCAAGCCAGCAGACATGAGGTCGTTCATCACGTCGTATTTGGATGCCACAGAGTCAAACACGCCACGGACGTGTTTGGCTTTTTCTTTTTCGTCGACAGTTTTGAAACCGAAGTGGGTGCTGCTCATAATTTTGTCAATTTTATCAATGCGAGTGACTGCTACAGCCTGCGCCTGCCTTTTCGGGCATTGGGGCATCACGGTCAGTGCCCGCTTCTTTGAGGCGACGTTCGTAATCGGCCCACAGCTGGTCTTGCTCGGATCCCAAAAAATACAAGTATTCCCAAGTGAACAAGCCACTGTCGTGGCCGTCGCTGAAGGTAGGTTTGACCGCGTAGTTGCCCACGGGCTCAAGGCCTTCTAGGTCTACGTTGCGTTTGCCTGTTTGCAACACCTCTTGGCCAGGACCATGCCCCTGCACTTCGGCAGAGGGGCTGTACACGCGCATGAGTTCAAACGGAATGCGAAAGCTCGCACCGTCGGCAAAGCTAACTTCTAAGATGCGTGAGGCGCCATGCACCGTGATGTCTTGGGGCGCGGGGGTGTTTTTCTGCAATCCAGCCATGAGCGTGCTTTCTGAAATTAAACCAACACGCGCTCAATGCCACCGGCATTGGCTTGGGCCACGTAGTCGGGCATCCACTGCTCACCAAGCATCTTGCGCGCCATCTCGACCACGATGTAGTCGGCTTCGAGCAAACCGTTTTGCAAGTCGTCGCCATAGCGGCTCAACCCTTGTAAGCAGCTGGGGCAACTGGTAAGAATTTTCATGTCACCCTTTTCGTTGCCGGTCATGGCACGCAAGGTGGCTTCGTCTTTGCGCAACTCTTCTTCTTTGCGGAAACGCACTTGGGTGGCAATGTCTGGGCGGGTCACACCCAAAGTACCGGACTCGCCGCAGCAACGTTGGCTCTTGTGAACTTGGTCGCCCACCAGCGCCTTGACCGTTTTCATCGGGTCTTGTTGCTTCATGGGGCTGTGGCAAGGATCGTGGAACAAATAGCCCGCTTGCTGGCTGGCATCGAGCTTGATGTCTTTCTCCAGCAGGTATTCGTGAATATCCACGATGCGGCAGCCAGGGAAGATCTTGTCGAACTCGTAGCTTTGCAGTTGATCAAAACACGTGCCGCAGCTGACCACCACGGTCTTGATGTCGAGGTAGTTGAGCGTGTTGGCCACGCGGTGGAACAACACGCGGTTGTCCGTGATGATCTTTTCGGCCTTGTCAAACTGACCCGAACCTTTTTGCGGATAACCACAGCACAGGTAGCCAGGGGGCAAGACCGTTTGCACGCCCGCATGCCACAACATGGCTTGCGTGGCGAGGCCCACTTGACTGAACAAACGCTCAGAACCGCAACCCGGGAAATAGAACACGGCCTCTGTTTCAGCGGTTGTGGTCTTGGGGTCACGGATGATCGGCACGTAATCTTTGTCTTCAATGTCCAACAAGGCGCGCGCGGTTTTCTTGGGCAAACCGCCAGGCATCTTTTTGTTGATGAAGTGAATCACCTGCTCTTTGATCGGCGCAGTGCCCACCGAAGCTGGCGGGGCGCTGGTTTGCTTGCGTGCCACCACGCGCAAAACGTCATGCCCCAAACGTTGCAGCTTCATACCAACGTTCACCATGGCGCTGCGTGCGAACTTGATGGTCTCAGGATTGGTGGCGTTGAGCATGAACATCGCGGCTGCGTTGCCGGGACGGAAGCTCTTTTGCCCCATCTTGCGCAGCAAATTGCGCATGTTCATCGAGACATCGCCAAAGTCAATTTTCACAGGGCAAGGCGACAAGCACTTGTGGCAAACCGTGCAGTGGTCAGCCACATCTTCAAACTCTTGCCAATGTTTGATGGACACACCACGACGGGTTTGTTCTTCGTACAAGAAGGCTTCAACCAACAACGAGGTGGCCAAGATTTTGTTGCGTGGGCTGTAAAGCAAATTGGCACGTGGCACATGGGTGGAACACACGGGCTTGCACTTGCCGCAACGCAAACAGTCTTTCACGCTGTCCGCAATGGCACCAATGTCGGACTGCTGCATGATGAGCGATTCGTGCCCCATCAAACCAAAGCTGGGCGTATAGGCTTGGCTCAAATCGGCGTGACGCAACGAGGTGTCGGCCTCTTGGTTGCGCAGCAATTTGCCTTTGTTGAAGCGGCCTTCTGGATCAACCTTGGCCTTGTAGTCAGCGAAGGGCTGCAATTCGGCATCTGTCAAAAACTCCAGCTTCGTGATGCCAATGCCGTGCTCACCCGAGATCACGCCATCCAACGAACGCGCCAGCACCATGATGCGGGCCACTGCCTCATGTGCGGTTTGCAGCATGGCGTAGTTGTCGCTGTTGACGGGAATATTAGTGTGCACGTTGCCATCACCGGCATGCATGTGCAGCGCCACCCACACGCGGCCTTTGAGCACGCGTTGGTGAATGGCATTGCACTCGTCCAAGATGGGTGCGAGTTGCGCGCCCGTGAAAATGTTTTGCAACACTGCACGAATTTGTGTTTTCCAGCTCGCACGCAAGGTGTGATCTTGCAACTGAGGGAACAAAGCGTCGCATTCGTTGAGCCATTGCTGCCACAGGCCACGCACTTCGCCAATCAGCGAACGGGCTTGTTGCACGCGGTCTTCCAGCAATTCAGGCGTTGGAATTTCAGCCGCATCGTCCGACTTACCCAAGGGCAAGTTGCCTTTTTCAAAGAACGCCTCCAAGGCATCGCACAGCTCAATTTTGTTGCGCAAGCTCAACTCGATGTTGATGCGCTCAATGCCGTCGGTGTACTCGGCCATGCGGGGCAACGGAATCACCACATCCTCGTTGACCTTGAACGCGTTGGTGTGACGGCTGATGGCCGCTGTGCGTTTGCGGTCTAACCAAAACTTTTTACGTGCCTCGGGGCTGATGGCGACAAAGCCTTCGCCGCTGCGCGAGTTGGCCATGCGCACCACTTCTGAGGTGACGCGCGCCACGTCGTCGGCGTTGTCGCCGGCAATGTCGGCCAACAACAGCATCTTGGGCAAACCACCACGTTTGCTCTTGGTGGCGTAGCCCACCGCACGCAAATAGCGGTCGTCCAAATGCTCCAAGCCTGCCAGCAACACGCCACTGCGTTTTTGCTCGGCAAACATGAAGTCTTTGATTTCAACAATGCTAGGCACCGCGTCTTTGGCGTTGCCAAAGAACTCCATACACACAGTGCGTGTGTGCACCGGCATGCGGTGAACGATCCAACGTGCGCTGGTGATCAAACCATCGCAGCCCTCTTTTTGAATGCCGGGCAGTCCACTCAAGAACTTGTCCGTCACGTCTTTGCCCAAACCCTCTTTGCGGAAGGACTTACCGGGGATGTCAAGGCGCGTTTGGCGGATGAACGTTTTGCCATCAGCTTGGTAGTACTTCAACTCGAAGCTGGCCATTTCGGCATCGTGAATCTTGCCGAGGTTGTGGTCCACACGCGTGACTTCGAGCCATTCAGCATCAGGCGTGACCATGCGCCAGCTGGCCAAGTTGTCGAGCGCAGTGCCCCACAACACCGCTTTCTTGCCACCTGCGTTCATGGCGACGTTGCCGCCAATGCACGAGGCTTCGGCTGAAGTGGGATCCACAGCGAAGACAAAACCACCGCGCTCAGCCGCATCGGCCACACGCTGAGTGACTACACCCGCCTCAGTCCAAATGGTGGGCACTTTGTGGTCGATGCCAGGCAAGTCCATCATTTCGACTTCGGTCATGGCTTCGAGTTTTTCAGTGTTGATCACCGCGCTCTTCCACGTCAACGGAATGGCACCGCCGGTGTAGCCGGTACCGCCGCCACGAGGCACGATGGTCAAGCCCAAATCGATACAGCCTTTGACCAAACCCGCCATTTCCACTTCGGTGTCGGGTGTCAACACGACGAAGGGGTATTCCACACGCCAGTCAGTGGCATCGGTCACATGGCTCACGCGTGAAAGACCGTCAAACTTGATGTTGTCGTGCGCGGTGTGTTTTTTCAACAAACGGGCTGCTTTTTTGCGCAAAGCCGCAATCGCGTCAAACTGGGTATTGAAGGTTTCAATGGCGCGACTCGCCGCCTGAAGGAGCTGGCCCACCAAGACATCACGTTCGGCATCGACATCAGGGGTGCGGCGTTGCTCAACCTCACCCAAGCGGTGATACAGCGCCTCGACCAACTGGTGGCGGCGTTTGGGGTTGTCCAGCAAGTCGTCTTGCAAATAGGGGTTGCGTTGCACCACCCAAATGTCACCCAACACCTCGTACAACATGCGGGCCGAGCGACCCGTGCGGCGCTCTTGGCGCAAACGCAGCAACAACTCCCACGCATCGGCCCCGAGCAAACGCAGGACGATTTCTCGGTCAGAGAATGAGGTGTAGTTGTAGGGAATTTCGCGCAGTCGCGGGCTTTCTTCAGCCGTGGCGAGTAAGTGGTTCAGCGAGGTGGGAGCATTCATTTTGTAGGGTGCGCACGAGGGCGCATTGGGGCGCGAAACAGGGGGTCAATGTTACCGCAGGGGCCTTGGCTCTAAGCAGGCTTGGCCTTAGAACACTTACGGTCGTTGGGGGTGTCGGCGACTGGGTTTTAGGGGTATTGGGCCGAAGGGGGCTTTAACTTTGCCAGCCTTTGCTCATCAGCCATTGCGCGGTGCCGCAGGCAAGGACCAAGACCGAATAAGTGGCCATTTTTCCGTCTGCGCCCCATAAAGCTAGGCCACCAACCAAGACAGCTGTGCCTAAAAACCCATTGACAAGGGCCTGCTTCAGCAAGCTCCAACGGGCTACAGGCAACCACCAGCGCTCGGTCAAACGGGCAAAAAGCACGCAAAACAGGGCCACACCCCATGCTGGCGCAATGAAGTTAAAAGTGTGAATGATTTGTTCTAAAGGACCCATGCGAGTAAATTTTATAATCTGCGCATGGCAGTCTGGGCTTTGGGCCTCAATCACACGACAGCCCCGCTTGATTTGCGGGGCCGTTTTGCTTTTGCGGTCGAAAAGATGGGTCCCACCCTCTCCACCTTGCGCAACACATTTGCCGCTGACAGCGAGGTGGCCATCCTCTCCACCTGCAACCGCACCGAAATTTATTGTGCTGGCGAACACGCCCAAATGCAGCAAACCTTGGCGTGGTTGGCGCAATCAGGTGGCGTATCACCCGACGCACTGAAAGACCACACCTACGCCTTGGTTGAAGCGGATGCAGCACGTCACGCCTTTCGTGTGGCCAGTGGCCTGGATTCGATGGTGCTGGGCGAACCCCAAATTTTGGGACAAATGAAAGATGCGGTGCGTGCCGCGTCTGAAGCTGGCGCATTGGGCACCACACTCAACCAACTGTTCCAACGCTCCTTTGCCGTCGCCAAGGAAGTGCGTAGTTCAACAGAAATCGGTGCGCACTCCATCAGCATGGCCGCAGCTGCGGTGCGTTTGGCCAGTCAGCTGTTTGAAGACTTGGCACAAACCAAGGTGCTGTTTGTGGGGGCAGGCGAAATGATTGAGCTGTGCACCACACACTTTGCCGCAAAAAACCCTAAAGCCATCGCCATTGCCAACCGCACGCTAGAACGTGGTGAAAAGTTGGCCACGCAATTTGGCGGCGAAGTCATGCGATTGGCTGACTTGCCCCAACGTTTGCATGAGTTTGATGTGGTCATCAGCTGCACCGCCAGCACCCTGCCCCTGATTGGCTTGGGTGCGGTCGAGCGCGCGCTCAAACAACGCAAACACCGCCCCATGTTCATGGTGGACTTGGCTGTGCCTCGCGACATTGAGCCTGAGGTGAAATCGCTCGAAGACGTTTACCTCTACACCGTGGACGATTTATCGGATGTGGTGCAAACCGGACAAGCGAACCGCCAAGCTGCGGTAGCGCAAGCCGAAGCCATCATCAACGCCGGTGTGCAAAGTTTTGAACACTGGATGGAGCAGCGCAACAACGTGCCGCTGATTCAACAGCTCAACGCCCAAGCCGACGAATGGCGTAGCGCCGAACTGGCCCGCGCCCGCAAAGCCCTTGCCAAAGGCGACGATGTGGATGTGGTGCTAGAAGCCCTCACCCGCGGTCTGACCCAAAAAATGTTGCATGGCGCGAGGGCGGAGTTACACGCAGGCGATACCGAATCGCGCGAGCGCGCACGCCAGGCCATTGAGCATTTCTTTTTGCGCGCAAAGACATGAAAGACTTCCTGCGCGCTCAGCTTGAGCGCCACACGCAACGTCTGAATGAACTCGATTTTTTGCTGTCTCGCGAAGACATCATGAAAGACATGACGCAGTTCTTGGTCTTGTCACGCGAGCACACCGATGTTAGCGCCACCGCCAGCCGCTATGCCCGCTACCAACAGCGGGAAGCCGATTTAAAAGCTGCACAGCAAATGCTGCAAGAAGGCGGCAATGATGCAGACATGCGTGCCATGGCCGAAGAAGAAATCACCAGCGCAAAGGCCGAGCTGCTACAGCTTGAAACGGAATTGCAGCGCATGCTGCTCCCCAAAGACCCTGACGATGCACGTCCCGCATTTTTAGAAATTCGCGCGGGCACTGGCGGCGACGAATCCGCCTTGTTTGCCGCTGATTTGTTGCGTATGTATATGCGCTACGCCGAGCGTCAGGGGTGGCGCAGCGAAATCGTGAGCGAATCACAAAGCGAGCTAGGTGGCTACAAAGAAGTCGTGGTGCGCATGGATGGCGGTGCGACGGGGGACGGTGTGTATGGCTGGCTCAAGTTCGAATCAGGGGGCCACCGCGTGCAGCGCGTGCCCGCTACCGAAACCCAAGGGCGCATCCACACCAGCGCATGCACCGTGGCCGTGTTGCCCGAACCCGATGAAGCCGAGGCCATCAAAATCAACCCGTCTGATTTGCGCATCGACACCTACCGCGCCAGCGGTGCGGGTGGCCAGCACATCAACAAAACGGATTCCGCCGTGCGCATCACCCACTTGCCGACTGGCATCGTGGCCGAGTGCCAAGATGGCCGCAGCCAACACAGCAACAAAGCGCAAGCCCTGCGCGTGTTGACCGCACGCATTCAAGAAAAAGACCGTGCCGAACGCGCCGCCAAAGACGCGGCCACGCGCAAAGGGCTGATTGGCAGCGGCGACCGCTCAGATCGCATTCGCACCTACAACTTCCCACAGGGGCGTTGGACCGACCACCGCATCAACCTGACGCTGTACAAACTCAACTTCATCATGGAAGGCGATTTGAGCGAGGCAATGCAGGCACTCAAACACGCACACGAGGCCGAGCAATTGGCCGCGCTAGAAAGCAACGCATGAGCGTGATGGCAGCCATACCTGTGCAGTCCGCCACGCAAACAGTAACTCAAGCTGCGGCTTGGGCGCAGACCTTGGGCTTGCCCCGCATCGATGCACAAGTGCTGCTGCTGCATGCGTTGGGCCGTGCCCCACATGACCGCGCGTGGCTGTTAGCACATGGTGATGACGTGCTGGATGCAACGGCGCAAGCCACCTTCGCCGCCAACACGCAACGTCGCCTCGACACCGAACCCGTGGCCTACATCACCGGCCACAAAGAGTTTTTTGGCTTGACGCTCCATGTGGATGCCCGCGTGCTCGACCCGCGGGCTGACACCGAGACCTTGGTGGAGTGGGCGTTATCTTGCCTTGCCGATGTACCCACGCCTGAGGTGATCGACTTGGGCACAGGCAGCGGCGCCATCGCATTGGCGCTCAAGCATTCACGCCCAGATGCCACTGTGAGCGCCGTAGATGCCAGCGCGGATGCATTGGCCGTGGCCAGCGCCAACGCCAAGCGTTTAGAGCTGTCCGTGGCGTTTCACCAGGGCTCTTGGCTGTCACCTATCGACACACACACATTTGATGCCATCGTGTCTAACCCGCCTTACGTGGCGAGCGACGATGCCCACTTGGCTGCCTTGAAACACGAACCTTTGTCGGCGTTGGCTTCTGGCCCCGATGGTTTGGACGATATCCGAACCATCGTGCGCCAAGCCAGCCAACACCTCAAACCCAGCGGCTGGTTGCTGCTGGAACATGGCTTTGACCAAGCCCATGCCGTGCAAGCCCTGCTGAGCAACCAAGGCTTTGTGAACGTACAAAGCCGTCCTGACCTTGCGGGCATCTTGCGCTGCACAGGCGGACAATGGCCGACAGTGAAATAATTAACTTTTGATTTGGAGAGAACCCATGAGCGACGTGCAACAACGCATTGATGAACTGGTGAAGGGCAACGACGTGTTGCTGTTCATGAAAGGCAGCGCAAGCTTTCCTATGTGTGGTTTTTCGGGCCGTGCGGTGCAAGTGCTTAAAGCTTGCGGCGTAGAACCCAAAGCCATCAAAACGGTGAACGTGCTGGATGATGCCGAAATTCGTCAAGGCATCAAGGAATACAGCAACTGGCCAACCATCCCACAGCTCTACATCAAGGGTGAATTCATTGGTGGCTCAGACATCATGATGGAAATGTACGAGTCGGGTGAGTTGCAAAAAGTCATCAACGGCTAAACACCTACGGTTTACCTCAACCCAACCATGAAAGCCCGCTAGTCCAGCGGGCTTTTTTGTGGCACAGGCACCAGCAGCTCGTCCGTTTTGCACTTGGCGTTGCCATAACGCTGCGAGCACAAATTGGCGGTACACGACTCAATCGCTTGTTGGCGTATGGCTTCGTTTTGATCGAGCACGACCCACTCTTGGTATGTGATGAGCTCTGGACGCGAGATGTCACTGCAGATGGTTTGCGTGTGATTGCCATCTTTCACTGCATAGCAGCTTCGCATGCCCGTAGAAACTTGAATCACGCGTTGGCGCGTTTCAAGGCGACGCACCTGATCAACGGGGTAATCGGCAAAAGCGGCGGGCGAGCATTCTTTTTCAACCGCGCGATACGCCTGAGTGGCGCAGCCAGACAGCATCAAGCCCATCCACACGGCAAGCCACAGCTTCATTGCCATCCTTTTTGAGCAGCCAAAACGGCATTGGGGTATTGCATCTGTCCACGGCTACCGTTGTAACGCCCCAGCGCCATCACCAAATCACCGTTTTCAAGATTCAGATAGTGCCGCAAGATGACACAACCAAAACGCAAATTGGTTTGCGCCTGAAACAACACACTGGCATCACCTTCAGCCAACACGCGTGTCCAAAAAGGCATGACTTGCGTGTAGCCCCGTGCACCTGCGCTGCTGATAGCAAATTTGCGAAAACCACTTTCGACTTGAATGAGGCCCAGCACCAAATCGGGGGCCAAACCAGCACGCTGGCTTTCGTACCAAACCGTTTGCAAAAACTCACGCCGCAAATGTGGGCTCGCCAACTCATGCGCCGGCACATCGGGCATGGCGTTGGGTGCTGCGGCAATCGCCACATTTGACGGCACTGCGTTTGCTTTGCGACGCTGTAATTGCTTTTCTAAACGCGCTTCCGTTTGTACCAACCAGCGCTGAAATGCATCAGCGGCTTTGTTGTCGGCATGCACCAAGGTGGGTGGACCAGACTGATGTACGGCGGCACTGAGCGCTGTACGCACGGAGTCAACCAACGGCTCTTCTCTCTGGTTACCTGCCTGCGCAGAAGCACAAAAGAACGCCACAAACAAAAGCGGCCCCAAACGGGGCCACCTTGCAGCTTGGGGCATGCGGCAAGCCCTTGACATCACAAACCGAGTTTGGCTTTCACATGGGCCAACACATCAGCGGTAGCCACTTTGGTGGACTCCGCATCGCGGCGGTGTTGGTACTCGACGTGGCCTTCTTTCAGGCCACGGTCGCCGATGGTGACGCGGTGTGGCACGCCAATCAATTCCCAGTCTGCAAACATAGCGCCTGGGCGTTCGCCACGGTCATCCAAGATCACGTCGACACCCAAGGCCAGCAAGTCGTTGTAGAGCTTGAAAGCCGTCGCTTTGACATCTTCGCTGCGATCCATGTTGACGGGGCACACCACCACCGTGAAAGGGGCAATCGCGTCTGGCCAAATGATGCCGCGCTCGTCATGGTTTTGCTCGATGGCAGCAGCGGGCAAACGTGTCACGCCAATGCCGTAGCAACCCATTTCCATGAATTGCGGTTTGCCGTTCACATCCAAGAACGTGGCGTTCATGGCTTGGCTATATTTGGTGCCGAGGTAGAACACGTGGCCCACTTCAATGCCGCGCTCAATCGCAAGCACGCCTTGCCCGTCTGGCGATGCATCACCCGCCACGACGTTGCGGATGTCGGCCACCAAATCAGGCTCCGCCACATCGCGGCCAAAGTTCACGCCGGTCATGTGGAAGTCCACCTCGTTGGCACCGCAAATCCAATCGGCCATCACCGCCACATCGCGGTCGGCCACGATCTTCAAAGGTTGTTTCAAATTGACGGGACCAAGGTAGCCCGGCTTGCAACCGAAGTGGTCTTCAATCTCGGCTGTGGTGGCAAAGCGGAAACCACCTTCAAAGCCAGGCAACTTGCCTACTTTGACTTCGTTCATCTCGTGGTCGCCACGCAAGAGCAACAGCCACACTTGAGACTTAACGACTTCGCCTTTGTCGTTGAGCGTGTCGGTGGCCAACACCAACGATTTAACGGTGCTGTTCAACGGCACATTCAACAAAGCAGCCACGTCTTCGCAAGTGCTCTTGCCCGGTGTTGCAGTTTTGGTCAACGCTTGTGTGGCACCGCCACGTGTTTGCGCAGGTGCCAAGGCCTCTGCTTTTTCCATGTTGGCGGCGTAACTGCTGGTGGGGCAATAGACGATGGCATCTTCACCTGTTGCAGCAATCACTTGGAACTCTTCGCTCAAATCGCCACCGATGGCCCCGCTGTCTGCGGCCACAGCACGGTAGGTCAAACCGAAGCGGTCAAAAATTTTGCGGTACGCATCGGCCATCACTTGGTAACTTTGCTTGGCACTGGCTTGGTCACGGTCAAAGCTGTACGCGTCTTTCATGATGAATTCGCGGCCACGCATCAAACCAAAGCGTGGGCGACGCTCGTCACGGAATTTGGTTTGGATTTGGTAGAAGTTTTTAGGCAACTGCTTGTAGCTGCGGATTTCTTGGCGGGCAATGTCAGTCACCACTTCTTCGCTGGTGGGTTGCACCACAAAGTCGCGACCATGGCGATCTTTGATACGCAGCAACTCAGGGCCCATCTTGTCGAAGCGACCTGTCTCTTGCCAGAGTTCAGACGGCTGCACAACGGGCATGCTCAACTCAATCGCACCAGCGCGGTTCATCTCTTCGCGCACGATGGCTTCGACTTTGCGAATCACGCGCAAACCCATGGGCATGTAGTTGTAAATGCCAGCGCCAAGCTTTTTGATCAAGCCCGCGCGCATCATCAATTTGTGACTGACCACTTCGGCATCAGCAGGGGCGTCTTTGAGGGTGGAGATAAGAAACTGGGAGGCTTTCATGCGGTCTATCGAATCGTCAATTTTGAAGGGGATTTCAAGCGAATTCTGAGTGAAGTGCTGCAGCTCTGTGCATAATCGACTCAGTTTAAAAATTTGAGGTTTGATTATGCTTGACCGAGAAGGGTTCAGACCCAACGTCGGCATCATCTTGCTCAACCAGAAAAATCAGGTTTTTTGGGGCAAACGCATCCGCACCCACAGCTGGCAGTTCCCGCAAGGCGGCATTGATCGAGGGGAGACCCCAGAGCAAGCCATGATTCGGGAATTGCACGAAGAAGTGGGGCTCAAACAAGAGCATGTGCGTATCGTTGCCCGTACCCGTGATTGGTTGCGCTATGAGGTGCCAGACCGGTTCATCCGCCGCGACGCGCGCGGCTTTTACAAAGGCCAAAAGCAAATTTGGTTTTTGCTTCAACTGGTCGCGCCTGACCACCATTTGAACTTGCGCGCCACCGACCATCCTGAGTTTGACGCGTGGCGTTGGAACGACTATTGGGTGCCGCTGGATGTGGTGGTGGAGTTCAAACGTGGGGTGTATGAAATGGCACTGACTGAGCTGTCACGGTTCTTGCCACGCCAAGACAACCGCAGTCGCTATTTACGAAACGCCACACATCACGGGTCAGAAAGCAACATGGGCGGTAAGCCGTTTGGCATGTCAACCGCGATGGAGCTACCTCCGGGCGCAACATTTGACCCAGACCCGCAAGCAGCCTTGCGTCAACGCGGTAACTCTTAAAAATTCCTAGCCCTGCGGGGCTAGGTTTTGCTTTATTTAATTAGCTACTTGGTCAGCACCAAGTTGTCGCGATGCACCATCTCAGGCTCAGCGGCATAGCCTAACAATTGAGACATATCACCCGAAGGTTTGCGACACAACAAGCGCGCTTCAGCGGCAGCGTAGTTCGCCAAGCCACGGGCGACTTCTTGCCCTTGGCTGTCAACGATGGCGATCACTTCGCCACGTGAAAAATCGCCATCCACGCCCGTCATGCCAATGGGTAACAGGCTTGACCCGTCAGAACGCAATTTGCTCACGGCCCCCGCGTCAATCGTCACAGAGCCGCGCAGCTGTAAATGGTCAGCCATCCATTGTTTACGGGCTTGTTGTTTTTGAGTTTGTGCGACCAACAAGGTGCCAATGGCCTCGCCTTGCGTCAAACGAACCAATGCATCGGGCTCGCGCCCCCAAGCAATCACGGTAGAGGCACCAGAACCTGCGGCACGTTTAGCGGCCAAGATTTTGGTGATCATGCCGCCTTTGCCAATGCTGGAGCCTGCGCCACCAGCCATTTCTTCCAGTTTGGGATCGCCTGCGCGAGCCTCGTGAACAAAGGTGGCCGCAGGGTCGCGACGCGGGTCGGCGGTGTACAGGCCTTTTTGGTCAGTCAAGATGATGAGCGCATCAGCCTCGACCAAGTTGGCCACCAAAGCACCTAAAGTGTCGTTGTCACCAAACTTGATTTCGTCGTTCACCACCGTGTCGTTCTCGTTGATCACAGGCAACACGCCATGCGTGAGCAACGTCAACAAAGTGGAACGGGCGTTGAGGTAGCGCTCGCGATCGGCGAGATCGGCATGCGTCAGAAGCACTTGGGCAGAACCCAAACCGTTTTCACGCAGCTTGGTTTCGTACATGTGGGCCAAGCCCATCTGCCCCACAGCAGCAGCAGCTTGCAGCTCGTGCAGCTCTTGTGGGCGTGTGGTCCAGCCCAATCGTTTCATGCCTTCAGCAATTGCACCGCTGGACACCATGATGACCTCACGACCATCCCGCACCAAGGCACTGAGCTGACGACACCATTCACCAATGGCTTGTTCGTCTAAGCCTCGGCCTTCGTTGGTGACCAAGCTAGAGCCGACCTTGACCACGATGCGTCGTGCATCGCGCAACACAGTGGAAGTCGAAAGCGTCATGGCTACTTATTCAGACGTTGGCTCAGCAAAGCGCGGATCCACATACTCTGGCGGTTGTTCAGAGACTTGTTGGGCTTTGATGTGCTTGTAAATGTCTTTGATCAAGTGTTCACAGCCCTCACGCGTGAGCGCAGAGATTTGAAACACTGGACCTTTGTATTTCATACGTTTGACGAAATCAGCCACCAAAGCTTCACGCTCATCTGCTGCAACCATGTCGAGTTTGTTGAGCACCAACCAACGCGGTTTGTCGTACAAAGCTTTGTCGTATTTCTTAAGCTCGTTCACGATGGCTTTGGCTTGCGCCACAGGGTCTACGCCTTCGTCAAATGGCGCTATGTCCACAAGATGCAGCAACAAACGAGTACGTTGCAAGTGGCGCAAAAACTGATGCCCCAAACCTGCACCATCAGAGGCGCCTTCAATCAAACCGGGCACGTCTGCGACCACAAAACTTTGCTCTGCGGCGACGCGCACAACACCCAAATTGGGATGCAAGGTGGTGAAGGGATAGTCTGCAATCTTGGGGCGGGCATTAGAAATAGCTGAGATCAACGTGGACTTGCCAGCGTTAGGCATACCCAGCAAACCAACGTCAGCCAAGACCTTCAACTCCAGCTTGAGTTCACGTTTTTCGCCAGGCCATCCTGGTGTTTTTTGACGTGGCGCACGGTTGATTGCACTCTTAAAGCGCATGTTGCCGAAACCACCGTCACCGCCCTTCGCGATGGTGATGACTTCGCCCGGTGTGAGCAACTCAAACAACACGTCACCCGTTTCAGCATCGCTGATGATGGTGCCGACAGGCATTTTTAAGGTGATGTCATCACCTGCATGGCCGAACATATCGGAGCCCATGCCATGCTGACCACGTTTGGCCTCATGACGGCGTGAGTAACGAAAATCCACCAAGGTGTTCAGGTTGGGATCGGCCACGGCAAACACATGCCCACCGCGCCCGCCGTCGCCACCGTTGGGGCCGCCGAACTCTTTGTACTTCTCATGGCGGAACGAGACGCAGCCGTTCCCCCCATCACCTGCGGCGATGTCGATATAGGCTTCGTCTACGAATTTCATGGGTGTCTTAAAGTAGTAAAGCCCCGACTTGTCGGGGCTTTGTCACAAATCAGTTCGATGCAATCAAACAGGTGTGATGTTGACCATGTGCTTGTTCAAAGCGCCTTTAACGCCGAACGACACATGACCGTCAACCAATGCGAACAAAGTGTGGTCTTTGCCCACGCCGACATTGGAGCCGGGGTGAAATTTGGTACCACGTTGACGCACGATGATGGAGCCAGCAGAGATCAACTCACCGCCGAAAGCCTTCACACCGAGCATTTTGGGCTTGGAATCACGCCCGTTTCGCGTAGAGCCGCCGCCTTTTTTCTGTGCCATGTCAAATGCTCCTTAGCCGTTGATGGAAGCAATCTGCAGTTCAGTGAACTGCTGACGATGCCCTTGGCGTTTTTGGTAGTGCTTACGACGACGCATTTTGAAAATGCGAACTTTGTCGTGCTTGCCATGAGACAAGACTGTCACTGTGACAGTTGCGCCGGACACCAAGGGTGTGCCGATCTTGAGTTCAGCGCCGTTACCGACTGCCAACACTTGATCGATCACAATCTCTTGGCCTACGTCCGCAGCAATCTGTTCTACTTTAATTTTTTCGCCAGCAGCAACACGATACTGTTTGCCACCGGTTTTTATGACCGCGTACATGTGAGACCTCTAGATAAGAATCTATGTGGATATCTACGGACGGATTTCCGCAGAGCCCGAAATTATAGCAGCGATTAGCCAGCCTTGCTGATCCCTATAATCCAGCAGCGTTTCAACGTCCCTCATCCCATTCTTCTTCGTCACGCTTTGTCAACCACACCCTCTAACGCCCTAGCCCTGATTGCTGCCGATATGGCAGAAGTTGACCGCGTCATCGCACAACGCCTGGACTCGGGCGTACCGCTGGTGGGCACGGTATCTCAGTACATCATTTCTGCTGGCGGGAAGCGTATTCGCCCAGCCTTGCTTTTGCTTATGGCAGGCGCTATCGGTTACACCGGCGACCAACACCATAACTTGGCTGCTGTGGTGGAGTTCATCCACACCGCAACGCTATTGCACGACGATGTGGTGGATGAATCCACACTACGTCGAGGTCGCCCCACGGCCAATGAATCGTTTGGCAATCCCGCCAGCGTCTTGGTGGGTGACTTTTTATATTCCCGCGCCTTTCAAATGATGGTGGATTCGGGCGAAATGCGCGTCATGGAAGTACTGGCAGAAGCCACCAACGTGATTGCCGAAGGCGAAGTACTGCAGCTGATGAACATGCATGATGCATCGCTAGACGAAGCAGGCTACTTGCGCGTGATTCGCTCCAAAACCGCCAAACTCTTTGAAGCCAGCACACGCTTGGCAGCCATCTTGGCAAAGTGTCCACCCGAAGTCGAAGCCGCTTGCGCCGAATACGGTCAAGCCTTGGGAACGGCATTCCAGGTCATTGATGACGTACTTGACTATGACGGCGACGCGAAAGAACTAGGCAAAAACCTCGGCGATGATTTACGTGAAGGCAAAAATACATTGCCTCTCATCATCGCGATGCAACGCGGTACAGCTGTACAACGAGAAACCATCCAACACGCCATTGAGCATGGCGAAATGGATTCACTGACCGAGATCGTTGAAATTGTCCGTGCGACAGGCGCACTTGAAGCAACTCGCGCTGCCGCAAGCGCAGAAGCTGAACGTGCCATTGCCGCATTGAACGTCCTACCAACAGGCCCCTATCGCGATGCCATGCATGCCTTGGCCGCCCAGCTGCTAGACCGTCGCAATTAACTGAACATGACCGAATGCACGCTTTAGATAAGTCTTATACCGACAGCATTCAACAATGGAACTACGCTTGCGATTGCTTCAGCGCCGAATTTAAATTCAATCCAAACGAGATTGTGACGATCGACACAATTCGTGAAATGTTTGCTGAAATCGTCGACAGTTACAAGCTTTCGCAAAATGCTTCTGTATCGCTGATGTTTGCCTTGTATTTCTTAGGCTACATGACCCTGCTTGAGATCATGAAAGCCAAAGATGAAACATTTGAAATCGGCGAGATGGACGATTTTTATTTAATATTAGATCGCGCAGATCAATGGGCCCATCAATCGACAGATGCAACAGTTTTAGCTGAAGCAGCAGCGCCGATTATTCAAGCGACGCAACGGGTCATGCAAAAACTAGATCTGGTGCGTTAAATCTAACGCACCAGATCTTTACTCTTCTACCAATTTACAGGGCATTTTGATGCCCTTTTCTTCGCGCTTTTCTTCGCAATAGCGCATTGCGCGACGCTCCCCTTCGGCTGACATCTTGATGTGGATCGAACATCTAAATGCCATCTTTTCACCATCGGAATGACTGTCAAAAGCCGCAGCACAATGACTCATCTCATTCATCTCTGGTTTGAGCTCTTTCCAAACAGAACGCAGAGGATCTGGCAACTCACTCACATGAATTGAGGGATAAGGACCTATCGGTTTCGCACTGATTGCCAAAGGAATCAAACCGAAGGCACAAACCCAATATTTGAAGCGACTCATCATGAAAGCCTGAAATTAAATTAAGCAGCCGGCGTTTGGACAATCAACGCAGAATCTAAAGTGCCTGCCGCTTTCAAGGCTTGCACCCACGCGGGGGAAACACCACGACCTGTCCAAGTTTGGTCTGGGTTCGCAGGATTGCGATATTTAGGGGCAACTTTCTTACCCGCTAACGCCCCTTTTTTCACGACCTTTGACGTCTTATCCGCCTTGGTTGGCTTGCCTGAGCTCAGGGCCTTGGTGATATCTGCGGCTGTCAAACCCGACTCTTTAGCCAAGGCAACAATTTTGGCCAAAACTTTGTCATGCGACTTTGATTTCAAAGCTTGTTCTTTTTTATCCAACAGTTCGCGTTGCTTACGAATAGCGGCGAGTTGATTTGCAACAGTAGTACGTGCCATGGGATATTCCTATTTAATTCGTTTAAATTTCGTCTATTTTAAACATACTCTCAAACTGAAAGTCCATCTAAACAATTCAAATCAAATTGATGGCATTTGCAATAAATCAAAACACCAGAATTGCAATGGCTTTAAAAATATCAAATCTATCCAACGGTATTTAAGAAACTCAACCTCACCCATGCAACTTATTCTGTTGATAATTTAAATCAATTAAAACTTGATTGAATTTATCTAATTTTGTCGTTTTAAATGTTTTTAGACCAAATCAACAGTATCGAACCTGATTTTTGTAACGCTGACTTGCACTAGGTAGAAATTATTCAACCAAGAATCTTCATTCATTGAATGGAGGCCATTGTGAACACTACGCCTGAAACAGCAGTCAACACACTCAACGAACTGCTCCTTCAAGCCTTAACTCAAGGGGCCTCTGATCTACATTTTGAAAGCGGCGAAGACTTTTTTCGTGTACGTTTTCGCATTGATGGGTTGTTGCACATCGCAGCGACACCCGCGCTGCACCTTAGAGATGCCATCGTTTCGCGACTTAAAGTGTTGGCTCGGATGGATATTGCTGAAAAACGGTTGCCACAAGATGGTCGTATTCGGCACATCCATCTCCATCAAACAGTTGACTTGCGTGTGAGTTCGTTACCCACACTGCACGGCGAAAAAATTGTGGTTCGTATTTTAAATTTCAACCGTGAAACCCCTAGCCTTTCAACTTTGGGATACGAACCGGACGACCACGCCAAGTTAATTCAATTGATTAACAAGCCACATGGATTAATTTTAATGACCGGCCCAACCGGCTCTGGGAAGACATCATCTCTTTACAGCTGTCTGGCATTACTCAATCGTCCAGAGGTAAATATTTCGACGGTTGAAGATCCTTCTGAAATTCATTTACCTGGTGCAAACCAAGTAAATATTAATGATCGAGCGGGCCTCACTTTCGCCACGACGCTTCGGGCGCTCTTACGCCAAGATCCCGACATCATCATGGTTGGTGAAATTCGCGACACAGAAACCGCAGAGATCGCCATTCAAGCTGCACAAACGGGCCACCTAGTGCTTTCGACCTTGCACACGAACGATGCGCCACACACGCTGGCACGGTTACGACATATGGGAATTGCCGCATTCAATGTAGCCGCGAGTGTCAGCTTGGTCACAGCACAACGCTTGGTACGCCGACTTTGCGAACAATGTAAATCACCCATGCACACCGAGCGAATCAGCACACTCGTTGAACGCATCCATAAACAAGAACGCGATACGCTGTCCAATCAACCCACGACGATCTACCAAGCTGTCGGTTGCAATGCCTGTGACAAAGGCTACAAGGGGCGCATTGGACTGTACCAAGTCATGCCGGTCAGCGATGCCATGCGAATGCTCATCATGCGCAACAGCAACACACAAACCTTATCGGCACAAGCTGCACGAGAGGGGGTACGCACCCTGCGTCAAGCGGGTTGGCTCAAAGTTTTCCAAGGTGTCACCTCCGTCGAGGAGATCATGACGCTCACACAAGATGACTAAGCATCGATACCAATGGCATGGTAAAGACCGCCAAGGCAGACCCGTGACAGGTGAACGAGTTGCAAATCACAAAGAAGAGGTGCGTGAATGGCTACAGCAGCAGCGCATTCGGGCTACGCGCATCCATCGTCAATTCTTGCTACCCCCATGGTTGACTTTGAAACCCAAGCAGAACATTCAGACTCGCGAGATTTCTCGGTTCACGCGTCAGTTGGCAACTTTATTGCAATCAGGGGTCCCATTGTTGCAAGCGTTTGACATCCTCAATCGCGGGGAATCATCCTCGCCTCTAAAAGTGCTGATTTGCGACATACAAGCTCAAATTGAGAACGGCGTTGCGCTCAATAAAGCATGTCGGCAACACCCTTCATTCGATGCCCTGTATTGCAATTTGATCGCTGTTGGAGAAATCACAGGCCGACTAGATGTGGTGTTGAAACGATTGGCGGATCACCATGAGAAATCAGAAGCATTACGCGCCACCTTGCGCTCGGCGCTCATCTACCCATGCGCCGTAGTGGTTATTTCCATGGTGGTTTTGGCATTGATTCTGGGCTTTGTCGTACCGGCATTTCAAAACATTTTTTCAGCGTTTGGGGCAGAACTGCCATGGCTCACACGCGCCGTTATCCGTCTGAGTGAAGCAGTTCAACATCACGGACTTATCACTGCAATCGTTAGCGTCAGCTTCGTGTTTTGGCTTAAACAGCAAATTGCACAACGGGTCAGGTGGCAGCATCAAACCCATCGCATGTTGCTACGCCTTCCAATTGCAGGTCCTCTGACACGCAATGCCTGCACAGCGCGCTGGACAAGAACCCTCGCCACCTTATTTGCTGCAGGGGTCCCCCTCACAGAGGCACTAGAGTCGGTGCAAGGCGTGACTGGAAATCTTCTGTTTCAATTTGCCACACAGTCCATTCAATCGGAACTCATGAAAGGGACATCACTGTCTCAAGCCTTGGAAAATAACCGAGATTTGTTTCCATCCATGGTGATACAGATGTGTGCCATCGGCGAAGAGTCAGGCGCGCTTGACCACATGTTAGAGAAAACCGCCGAACACTACGAGCGCGAGGTAGAGCACACGGTGATGCGACTGTCTACACTCTTAGAGCCTTTCATCATGGTGGTGCTAGGTTTACTGATTGGCGGCTTGGTGATGGCTTTGTATCTTCCAATTTTTCAACTGGGGCAAGTGGTATGACCTGGAACACAGCATGGGTCTTTTTATTCGGACTGCTCATTGGTAGTTTTTTAAACGTGTTGATTCATCGCTTACCACGCATGATCATGTCCGACTCCAGCTCGGAAGACGACCACGCGAACTATGACCTGTGCTGGCCCGCTTCGCACTGCCCCAAATGCAACACACCACTCAAGGTTTGGCACAACATTCCCGTCCTGAGCTTCGTCTACCTCAAAGGCCGTTGCAGCTTTTGTCAACAGCCTATCAGCGCGATTTACCCCATCATTGAAATCACAAACGCCTTACTTTGGCTGGCTTGTAGTTGGCATTGGGGGCTCAATGCGACAGGCCTGTGCTGGGCATTTTTTGCGTCAATGTTGCTTGCACTTTCCGTCATCGATTGGCAAACCACCTTGCTGCCAGATGACCTCACACAGGCCTTGGTTTGGGTAGGACTCATGGTCAGCGCAAGCGGCTGGGTTGATTTAGACCTCCATCAATCTGTTTGGGGTGCGGTCACAGGCTACGCCGCCTTGTGGGCAATTGCCACGGCCTTCGAGCGTGCCACCGGCAAACAAGGCATGGGCGCTGGTGACTTCAAGCTGCTAGCAGGCTTGGGGGCATGGTTAGGACCGTTGGCCTTGATTCCGCTGGTCATGCTGGCCAGTTTGAGTGGTGCCAGCGTGGGCTTGTTTTTGAAATTCACAGGTCGCGTGCACAACGACGGCTACATCCCCTTTGGCCCCTTCTTGGCTGTCTCGGGCATGGTGATTGCAGTCATAGGGATGCAGCCCATCGCAATATGGTTAGGCTGGTGATTTTTTGCATAGACTCCCGTTGATGACAACAACCTCACCACCCCTACGTCTTGGACTGACTGGCGGCATTGGCAGCGGAAAGAGCACCGTGGCTCAAATGTTGCTCGCACAAGGCGCTGCGGTGATTGATGCCGATGCCATTGCCCGCAGCACAACCGCACCCAGTGGCTCAGCGATGCACGCCATTGAACAGACTTTTGGTGCTGAATTTCTCGATCCCAAAGGAGCGCTAGACCGAGATCGCATGCGCAAGCATGTATTCGCAAATCCTCAAGCCAAACAAATGCTGGAATCGATCATTCACCCCTTGGTGACGCAAGAAACTCAGCGCCAAGCCCAAGCAGCGACTCATGCAGGAAAACATACCCTCGTCTTTGATGTGCCCTTGCTCGTGGAGTCAGGCCGATGGCGTGCTCAAGTGGACCGGCTACTCGTGGTGGACTGCTTGGTTGAAACTCAAATTCAGCGCGTGATGTCGCGCAACGGTTTCTCTCGTGAGACAGTAGAAAAAATCATCCATGCACAAGCCTCTCGCCTGCAACGACTCGCTGCAGCAGACTGGGTGATTTACAACGACAGCCTCTCGCTCGACGCACTTCTTAATCTCGTCTCGGCTTTACCTTTGGATGGCGTTGATTAAGAGCAAAAAAGGATTTCAAGAGGTTATGATCACAATAATTATCAACGTCCACCTCTGACCCGTTTTTCGCGTGATTCTGTACGAACATCCCTTCAATGAACGTGTGCGCACTTATCTGCGTTTGGAACACCTGTTTCAGCGTTTTGAAGAACTGACCTCACGCAACCATCCGGTCGACAATCACTTTGCGCTGACCACACTGTTTGAATTGGTTGAAGCCGGAGGACGTACCGACCTCAAGTCCGATGTTCTGAAAGACTTAGAGCGCCACAAGCAACAGTTCAATTCGCTGCGCGGTAACCCTTCGGTTTCCGAGTCTGCACTGCAACAGTTACTCGACAACATCGATCATTGCTTCACCGGACTCAACAGCGCGATGGGCAAAATCGGTCAAAACATCACCGACAACGAATGGCTAACCGCGTTACGTAACCGTGTCACCATTCCCGGTGGAACTTGCTGCTTTGACTTGCCCGCCTACCACGCTTGGCAGCAACAAAGCTCAGATGTGCGACGCGCAGATATCTTGCGTTGGTTCGAAGTGTTTCAGCCCATGAAAGACTCCGTCAACCTACTGCTCTCGTTGATGCGCGACACTGGCACCACGCAAAAAATGATGGCCATGGGCGGCCAGTTTCAGCAATCACTGGCCCAAGGAAAATTCCAACTCATGCGTGTGGCAATTGACCCTGCACTGGGCTTTATTCCAGAAATCAGTGGTAACCGCCTGATGATCTGGGTGCGCATGATGCGTCAAGACGGCGATGGTCGCTTGCAGCACAGCACAGACGATGTACCTTTTGAAATGGCTCTTTGCGTTTAAGTCATGAGTGACTCTGAGGTTCGAATCGTTGTTTGTCCCCAGTGTGGCGGCCCTAGTCGCTACGAATCGGCCAATCGTTATCGCCCGTTTTGTGGGGAACGCTGCCGCAACATCGATTTAGGTGCGTGGGCCAACGAAGAACACCGCTTGCCAGACCAAACACCGCAAGACGATCTCGACTTCGAAAACACACCGCTGCAGTAAAACGGTTGATATCAATTGCTGTGTGTCGCAGCCTCAAAGCCACGCTCTTTGGCAAACCACTGCAGCACAGGCACCGTACCAGGCAAGACAGGTTTCACCGTGACTGGTAATTGCTGCCAAGCAAACGACTGTGATTCCAACATTTGCAAATCTCCAGTCCATTGCGTGACTTTGCAAAAGTTCAGCTGCACCAAGGCGTGTGGATAATCAATGCGTTCGGTTTTCCACAGCGTGCAGTCATGTATGGTGATGCCAATTTCTTCTTGCAACTCGCGACGTAAGGCTTGCTCAACCGTTTCTTCGGCCTCTAGCTTGCCACCTGGAAATTCCCAATAGCCAGCGTAAGCTTTGCCTTCAGGTCGACTGGTCAACAAGAATGCGTCATCATCACGCACCAAGACACCCACAGCCACTTGCACCAAACCACGATCCGCAGAGCGTGGCTGTTCTGGATCGACCACACGCACAAAGGTATCGGTCATGGCTTAAGCCGCATGTTTGCCCGCATAGTCGCGTGCAAACTGGAATGCCACACGACCACTGCGTGAACCGCGCTCCAAAGCCCAAATCAAGGCTTCTGGTTTGGCAGCGTCAATCGCTTGCGACGACACGCCAAACGACGACAACCACTGCGCTGCAATGGTCAGGTATTCGTCTTGGCTGAATGGATAAAAACTCACCCACAAACCAAAACGCTCTGACAGAGAAATCTTCTCTTCTACGCCCTCGCCCGGATGAACTTCGCCATCTTCAGTGTGGGTGTAGCTGAGGTTTTCTTTCATGTACTCAGGCAACAGGTGGCGGCGGTTGCTGGTGGCATAAATCAACACATTCGGCGTTGCCGCCGCAATTGAGCCATCCAAAATAGATTTGAGAGCCTTATAACCAGGCTCACCATCCTCAAAACTCAAGTCATCACAAAAAATCATGAACTTTTCTGGACGCTCCGACACCAACTCAATGATGTCTGGCAAATCCGTCAAGTCATCTTTGTCGACTTCGATCAAGCGTAAACCTTGTGGCCCGTACTCATTCAAACAGGCTTTGATGAGCGATGACTTGCCCGTACCTCGCGCACCGGTCAACAGCACGTTGTTAGCTGGTAACCCCTTCACAAACTGTTCGGTGTTGCGCTGAATCTTTTCTTTCTGACCGTCAATCTCTTGCAAATCAGCCAAACCAAGTTTGGCCACATGGCGCACAGGCTCTAAACCGCCACGTCCATTGTTGCGCTTTCGATAGCGAAACGCCACACTCGCAGACCAATCAGGCTCAACCATCGGCTGGGGCAAAACCTGCTCAATGCGTGCCATCAAAGCCTCGGCACGTTGCACCAAGCGCTCAAGTGGGTGAAGCGCGTCTGTCATCAGCTGCGATAGTCAGCGTTGATGCTGACATAGTCATGGCTCAGGTCACAGGTCCACACCGTGTCACTGGCAGTGCCGCGACCCAAGACCACACGCACGGTGATTTCCGATTGCTTCATCACGCGCTGACCATCTTCCTCACGGTATTGAGGGTGACGCCCACCTTGAATGGCAACATGTACATCGTCTAAATACAAGTCAATGCCTGTTTGATCAAGATCTTGGATGCCGGCGTAACCCACGGCAGCCAAGATGCGACCCAAATTGGGATCACTGGCAAAGAACGCCGTTTTCACCAAGGGTGAATGTGCAATGGCGTAAGCGACCTGACGGCATTCTGCGCTGTCACGGCCACCTTCCACACGAACGGTGATGAACTTGGTCGCACCTTCGCCATCACGCACGATGGCTTGGGCGAGTTGACGCGCCACATGTAACATGGCCTGCAACAGCGCTTGACCTTCTGCACTGTCTAGGTTGTTGATGGGTGCATGCTCTGCTTTGTTGGTCGCAATGACCACGAACGAGTCATTGGTAGAGGTGTCGCCATCCACAGTGATTCGATTGAACGAGCCTTCGGCCAACGCCAACGACAGCTCTTTCATCAAACTAGGCGCGACACATGCGTCTGTTGCAACGTAGCCCAACATGGTCGCCATGTTGGGGCGAATCATGCCAGCGCCTTTGCTGATACCTGTCACGCTCACGGTTGCACCTGCAATTTGCACTTGCGTGCTAGCCGCTTTAGGCACCGTGTCTGTGGTCATGATGCCTTCGGCCGCCTCAGCCCATTGTTGGGAACTACCAACGTGACCAGCAGCAGCAATTGCAGCAGGAATGCCCGAGATGATTCGGTCATGTGGCAGAGGCTCCATGATGACGCCGGTTGAGAACGGCAACACTTGGCTGGATGTGATGTTCAAAGCTTTGGCCAATGCCACGCAAGTCTCACGCGCACGTTTGAGTCCTTCTTCGCCCGTTCCGGCGTTGGCATTGCCTGTATTCACCACCATGGCACGAATACCTTGCCCTGCATCTAAGTGCTCACGGCACACCTGCACAGGTGCCGCACAAAAACGGTTTTGCGTGAAGACACCGCTCACCGAGGCGCCCTCGTCAATGAGCACCACCGTCAAATCTTTGCGATCCGCTTTGCGAATACCTGCTTGTGTCACACCAATGCGAACGCCAGCGATGGCATGCAAGTCTGCGGGGTTAGGAGGATTGAGATGAACAGACATAAAACTTAAGCCAATTTTCCGTGACAGAACTTGAATTTTTTACCGCTGCCGCATGGACAAGGCTCATTGCGACCCACTGGTGGCATTTCTTGGATAAAGGTTTGCGCATCCGCTGTGGTTACCGCATGACCCGATTCATCTGGCGCGGTGTAGGTCACATTGTGCAAACTCTCGGCACGATCTTCTAGCTCACTCGCCGCCTGTTCGATTTGTTCGTTGGATTCAATCTTCACCGTCATCAGCACGCGCGTGACTTCGTTTTTAACCAAGTCCAACAGCTGGCCAAACAACTCAAACGCTTCGCGCTTGTATTCTTGTTTGGGTTGCTTTTGTGCATAACCGCGCAAGTGGATGCCTTGACGCAAATAATCCAACGCCGCCAAATGTTCGCGCCAATGGCTGTCGATGTTTTGCAACAACACGACGCGCATGAATGGGGTGAACTGCTCAATGCCCACGCGGTCGAGCTTGGCTTGGAATGCAGCGTGCGCAGCGTCAATCACTTGCTCAAGGATTTCCTCATCGGTGATCGCCGAGGCTTGCTGCACCATTTCTTGCAAAGGCAACTCAATGAGCCACTCTTGCAACAAGGCACGTTGCAATCCAACGATGTCCCATTGCTCCTCTACAGATTCTTCAGGCACGTATTGACGGACCAAATCGGTAAAGCTGCCTTCTCGCAAGTTGGCAATTTGAGCCGTCAAATCAACGGCATCCAAAATGTCGTTGCGTTGTTGGTAAATCACACGGCGTTGGTCGTTAGACACATCGTCGTATTCCAACAACTGCTTGCGAATGTCAAAGTTACGCGCTTCGACTTTGCGTTGCGCACTTTCAATACTGCGTGTCACGATGCCCGCTTCGATGGCTTCGCCTTCGGGCATTTTCAAGCGATCCATGATGGACTTCACGCGCTCGCCCGCAAAAATGCGCATGAGCGAGTCATCCAAACTCAAGTAAAAGCGTGAAGAACCAGGGTCACCTTGACGGCCTGAACGACCACGCAATTGGTTATCGATGCGACGCGATTCATGGCGTTCCGTCGCGATGATGCGCAAGCCACCCAATGATTTGACGTACTCGTGATCCTTGGTCCACTGTACGCGCAAAGCATCGATTTGCTTTTGTTTTTCCGCAGCATCCAAAGCGTCATTGGCTTCGACTTCAGAAATTGCTTTTTCCACGTTGCCGCCCAACACAATGTCGGTACCGCGACCGGCCATGTTGGTGGCAATGGTGATCATCTTGGCGCGACCCGCTTGCGCAATGATCGTGGCTTCGCTGGCGTGCTGTTTGGCGTTGAGCACTTGGTGTGGCAGCTTGGCCTGTTCCAACATCTGCGCAATCAGCTCAGAGTTTTCAATCGACGTGGTGCCTACCAAAACGGGCTGACCGCGTTCGTAACATTCCCGAATATCGTCAATTGCAGCGACGTATTTTTCTGCCGTAGTTTTGTAAACACGGTCTAGCTGATCATCTCGTTTGCTGATGCGGTTTGGTGGAATGACCACGGTTTCCAAACCATAAATTTCTTGAAACTCATACGCTTCGGTATCGGCTGTACCGGTCATACCGCCCAGCTTGTTGTACAAGCGGAAATAATTTTGAAAAGTGATGGAAGCGAGTGTTTGGTTCTCAGCTTGAATCTCTACGCCTTCTTTGGCCTCTACGGCTTGATGCAAACCATCACTCCAGCGGCGACCCGACATCAAACGACCGGTGAATTCGTCAACGATGGTGATCTCGCCGTTTTGGTTCACATAGTGCTGATCGCGGTGGTACAGGTGATTGGCACGCAATGCGGCATAAAGGTGGTGCATCAAGCTGATGTTGGCAGGATCGTACAAAGATGCGCCTTCAGCCAATAAGCCGTTGGCGACCAAAATGCGTTCCGCATTTTCATGACCTCGCTCCGTCATGAAAACTTGGTGCGATTTTTCATCCACCGTGAAGTCACCATGGGTGATGATGCCTTCGCCAGTACGTGGATCTTCCTCGCCAATTTGACGCGTCAGCAGTGGCACGATACGGTTGATGGCGACATACAACTCCGTGTGGTCTTCCGCTTGACCGCTGATGATGAGCGGCGTGCGCGCTTCGTCAATCAAGATGGAATCCACCTCGTCTACGATGGCGTAGTTCAGCTTGCGCTGGACGCGGTCTGCGGCTTCGTAGACCATGTTGTCACGCAAATAATCGAAGCCGTATTCGTTGTTTGTGCCATATGTGATGTCAGCACGGTATGCCGCTTGCTTTTCTTCACGCGCCATTTGCGGCAAGTTGATGCCAACAGATAAACCCAACCAGTTATACAAACGCGACATCCATTGGGCATCGCGGCTGGCCAAGTAATCGTTCACCGTCACCACGTGTACGCCGTTGCCGGTCAAGGCATTGAGGTACACAGGCAACGTCGCTGTCAAGGTCTTACCTTCGCCCGTGCGCATTTCAGAAATTTTTCCCTGATGCAAGGCAATGCCGCCAAGCATCTGCACGTCAAAGTGACGCATCTTCATCACGCGTTTGGAAGCCTCTCGCACAACAGCGTAGGCCTCAGGCAACAAAGCATCTAAAGTTTCACCATTGGCTATACGTGTTTTGAATTCGTCAGTTTTTGCGCGCAAAGTATCATCACTGAGCTTCTCTAATGAGGGCTCTAACGCATTGATTTGCGTGACTGTTTTGCGATATTGCTTCAGCAACCGCTCATTGCGGCTACCAAAAATAGAGGTCAAGAAATTGAGAGCCATGCGAGCACTGCGGAGGTCAAGTTTTTAGATAAAAACGAGGGCCGCAAAATCCTTTGTGAAAGGCTTAATAGAAGCTGCGAATTTTAACCGTGAGCAGCCTCATAATTGGCTCATGGCCACTCGTTCTACGCCTCACCCAGACACACTTGCCGCCTATCGTGCGCTGGGCTACAACACGCCACCTAAATCGCGGGTATCCGTTCGTGGGAAATCTCTAACATTGGAACAAGTGGTGGACTCCGCACCGTCTTTGGCACAACTCTCGGCCATCGCGCGTGATACACAAAATAGACTCAAAGCGATTGCACCTTTGCTGCCTGTTTCGCTGCGTTCACTCATCCAATCAGGAGGTGTTGAGGACGATGCTTGGTGCTTGCTGGTGCCCAACAGCGCTGTCGCTGCAAAACTTCGCCAGACACTGCCTGCTCTGTGCGCGCATCTACGCAGCAAGGGCTGGAACGTGAACACGATTCGCGTCAAAGTGAAATCCAACAGCTAAAGAAAAACCCGTTACATCAAAGATGTAACGGGTTTTATATGGTGCCGCTTGTCGGAATCGAACTGACGACCTACCGCTTACAAGGCGGGTGCTCTACCAACTGAGCTAAAGCGGCGCAGGCAGTATTCTAACCTAATTTTTACTCATTTCACACGCGTGAGGGTTGGACGACCAGAAGGTGTTGTCGGTGTCGGCGGTTCATCATCTGAACTCGCATCAACGTGTGGCGCATCTACCGCACTCAACACAGGACGCGTACTCACTGACTTAGGTGTAATGGAGCGCTCTGCTGTGGATGACGCGCTCATTGGAAACGACATGCCTTGTCCGTTTTCTCGGGCGTAAATTGCCATCACGCGATCGATCGGCACAATGATTTCACGTGGCACACCGCCGAAACGAGCTTTGAATTCGATGAACTCATTACCCAATGTCATTCCCGCTGTTGCGTCATAGCTGACGTTCAAAACGATCTCACCGTTTTTCACATACTCCATAGGCACTTGCACCGTCTCATCGACCACAACCGCCACATAAGGGGTGTAGCCGTTGTCAGTGCACCACTCGTGCAGAGCACGTAGCAGATAAGAACGGGTAGAGGATGCGTCTGGAGCGTTCAACATACGAATTACTTGCGCATGACCTTTTCAGAGGGCGTGAGCGCTTCGATGTAGGCGGGACGAGAAAAGATACGCTCTGCATACTTGAGCAAAGGTGCAGCGTTCTTTGACAAGTCGATGCCATAGTGATCCAAGCGCCACAGCAATGGGGCAATCGCCACATCAAGCATGGAGAAATTCTCACCTAACATGTATTTGTTCTTCAAGAACACAGGAGCCAGCTGAGTCAAACGGTCACGAATGTGGGCACGGGCTTTTTCCAACGCTTTGTCGTTAGACTTGGTCACGCGCGACTCCAAAGTGGACACGTGCGTGAACAATTCTTTTTCGAAGTTCAGCAAGAACAAGCGCACGCGTGCGCGCTCAACAGGATCACCGGGCATCAACTGTGGGTGTGGGAAACGCTCATCAATGTATTCGTTGATGATGTTTGACTCATACAAGATGAGATCACGCTCGACCAAGATTGGCACTTGACCGTAAGGGTTCATCACATTGATGTCTTCGGGTTTGTTGTAGAGATCTACATCGCGAATTTCAAAGTCCATGCCTTTTTCGAACAAGACAAAACGGCAGCGATGTGAGTAGGGACACGTAGTTCCCGAGTAAAGCACCATCATGATGGGCGGCTCCTAAAAATCAAAAAGAGTGGCAGGCTAACCTGTCACTCCGTGAGGTGACAACAGGCAAAAGCCTGCTGCCGAATTTGCGCAAGTTACTTGATGTCTTTCCAGAAGGAAGCATTCAAACGCCATGCGATGAACATAAAGCCCACCAAGAACAACAACACCCACACGCCAATGCGCACGCGTGTGTTTTGAGCAGGCTCAGCCATCCATTGCAAGTAACCAACGAGGTCACCCATGGCTTGGTCGTACTCCAAAGCAGTCATCTTGCCGGGTGTAATTTGTTCCCAACCTTTGAAAGTTTGGACTTGATGTCCATGCTCTTCGTGCGTGTCATAAATTGGACGACGCTCGCCTTGCAATTCCCATAACACGTGAGGCATACCCACGTTAGGGAACACCAAGTTATTCCAACCTGTGGCTTTGGTTTCGTCACGGTAGAACGTGCGCATGTAGGTGTAGAGGTAGTCTGCACCTGTACCACCGTGACCTGCACGTGAACGCGCAATCACAGTCAGGTCAGGAGGTGTTGCACCGAACCACTCTTTGGCCTGTTTAGGGTCAATGTTGGCTTTCATGGTGTCACCCACTTTTTCAGTGGTGAACAACAAGTTGTCCTTGATTTGCTGCTCAGTCAAACCGATGTCTTTCAAACGGTTGAAGCGCATGAATGCCGCCGAGTGGCAATTCAAGCAGTGGTTCACAAAAATCTTGGCACCGTTTTGCAAGGCTCCCAGATCGTTGGTTTTGTTAGGCGCTTTGTCCCAAGCGATTGTGTCGCCACCAGACGCTTGCGCACCGGCAACCACACCAAGGGCCAATGCCAAGCTGAGAATGATTTTTTTCATGGTTATGTACTCCGTGAATCTCAGTGAGGCGTGAAAGTAACGCGGTCAGGCACTGGCTTGGTTGCGCCAATGCGGCTCCAAATCGGCATCAACAAGAAGAAGCCAAAGTAGAACAAGGTACCGAGTTGCGACACACGTTCGCCGATCGCGGATGGAGGTTGAACACCCAAGTAAGCCAAGACGATGAAGTTCACAACAAACACACCGTACATGTACTTGTGCCAATCTGGACGGTAGCGAATCGATTTGACCGCGCAGTTGTCCAACCAAGGCAAGAAGAACAAGATGACGACAGCACCACCCATGACCACCACACCCCAGAACTTAGCGTCGATGGAGAGCATGAGCAAGGATACGAATACAGCCGCACCTACAACACCCGCTTTGACAACCTTAGGCAGGTTGGTACGAGCAGCGCCAAAGTATGCACCAGCCAAGACACAAGCGATCAACACGTACATCATTTCGCTGGTGATCGCACGCAACATCGAATAGAAAGGCGTGAAATACCAGACAGGTGCAATGTGCAACGGTGTCTTGAGTGGGTCAGCTGGAATGAAGTTGTTGTATTCGAGGAAATAGCCACCAAACTCAGGCGCGAAGAAAATCACGGCACTGAACACCAACAAGAAACCACTCACACCCAAGATGTCGTGCACGGTGTAGTAAGGGTGGAAAGGTACGCCATCTAAGGGGTGACCGTTCGCGTCTTTAGGTGCGTTTGGACCTTTGATTTCCACGCCGTCTGGGTTGTTTGAACCCACTTCGTGCAATGCAATGATGTGCGCCACAACCAAGCCCAACAAGACGAGTGGCACCGCAATCACGTGGAAGCTGAAGAAACGGTTCAATGTGGCATCGCCCACCACGTAGTCACCACGAATCAGCAAAGCCAAATCGGGCCCCACGAAAGGCACAGCTGCAAACAAGTTCACGATCACTTGTGCGCCCCAGTAGGACATTTGGCCCCAAGGCAACAAATAACCCATGAACGCTTCAGCCATCAAAGCCAAGAAAATAGCGCAACCGAAAACCCACACCAATTCACGTGGCTTGCGGTATGAACCGTAGATCAGACCACGGTACATGTGCATGTAGACCACGATGAAAAATGCGGAAGCGCCGGTGGAGTGCATGTAGCGGATCAACCAGCCCCATGGCACATCGCGCATGATGTATTCGACAGAGCCGAATGCCAAGTTGGCATCAGGCTTGTAATGCATGACCAAGAAAATACCGGTCACGATTTGAATCACCAACACCAACAGTGCCAATGAACCAAAGAAGTACCAAAAGTTGAAGTTCTTCGGTGCGTAGTACTCAGACAAATGCTCTTTGTAGAGCTTCGATGCTGGGAAACGGTTGTCCACCCAGTTGAGCAATTTTTCGCCAGCGCTGGCGTCAGGAGAGATTTCTTTAAATTCAGCCATGGTGCGTCCTATCAGGCTTTCTTGTCTTCACCGATCAACAACTTCGTGTCGGAGAGGTACATATGTGGCGGGACTTGGAGGTTGTCTGGCGCAGGCTTGTTTTTGAACACGCGGCCAGCAATATCAAAGGTGGAACCGTGGCAAGGGCACAAGAAGCCACCATTCCAATCGTCTGGCAACGAAGGTTGCGCGCCGGTTTGGAACTTGTCTGATGGCGAGCAGCCCAGGTGGGTACAAATGCCCACAGCCACAAAAATCTCAGGCTTGATCGAACGTGCTTGGTTACGCGCATAAACAGGCGTGAATTCGTCTTGTTTACGCTCTGACTTAGGATCAGCCAACTGAGACTCGGTTTTGTTCAAGGACTCAATCTGCTCAGGCGTGCGTTTGACAATCCAAACAGGCTTGCCGCGCCACTCAACGGTCATTTTTTCGCCCGGCTTGAGGGCTGAGATGTCGACTTCGACAGCAGCGCCGGCAGCTTTTGCCTTCTCAGAGGGCTGGAACGTGCTGACGAAAGGCACAGCTACTGCTACGCCACCGACTGCACCCGCGCAAGTCGAGGCAATCAGCCACGTGCGTTTATTGGTGTCTACTGGGGTGTCACTCATGGAATTCCTCAAACAATAATCACTGGTTGGGTTAACACTTGATTGTAGCTGACCGCTAAACGCAACAATTTTTTTCGAAGTGCTTCCACTGCAAGCTGGCGATATGCCAGTCATAATTAGAGTACTTTTACATACACAAAGGATTAAAAATGTTGAAAGAATTTAAAGCGTTCGTCGTTCGCGGCAATGTCGTTGATTTGGCTGTTGGTGTGATCATTGGTGCCGCATTTGCAAAAATCGTGGACTCAGCGGTCAATGACCTGATCATGCCGGTCGTGGCGGCCGTTATTGGCCACCTCGATTTTTCCAATTTCTTCATCGTGCTCGGCACGGCACCTGAAGGCACAGCCATGACACTGGATGCCATGAAAAAAGCAGGGGTCCCTGTGTTTGCCTATGGCAACTTCATCACAGTTGCTGTGAACTTCGTGATCTTGGCATTCATCATCTTCTTGATGATCAAACAAATCAACCGCCTTAAAGGCAACGAAGCACCTGCAGCCGAAGCACCCAAAGAAGAAGTGCTGTTGTTACGCGATATCCGCGACAGCTTGAAAAAGTAATTGCTTTAGCGTCGCATGGCCTGCGCCATTGCGACCGCTGCCAACAAGCTTGACGCATCAGCCTTGCCAGTACCCGCCACATCAAACGCGGTACCGTGATCAGGGCTGGTGCGTATCAAAGGCAGACCGAGGGTGACGTTGACGCCCTGCTCCACCCCCAAATACTTCACGGGTATCAAGCCTTGGTCGTGGTACATCGCAATCACGACATCAAACTCCCCCGATTTGCCATTCTTGGCACGTGCGCGCATAAACACCGTATCTGGTGCAAAAGGGCCGCTCACATGCAAGCCTTCAGATCGTGCTTGTTGCAGCGCTGGAATGATGATGTCAAGTTCTTCTCTGCCCATCAAACCACCTTCGCCCGCATGCGGATTCAAGCCCGCCACAGCCATATGAGGCGCACGACCAGTTGCAGCCAACTCGGCTTGATGTGTGATGCGCAATGTTTGCAAAATGTTGTCGTGCGTGACCGCCTCTATAGCTTGACGCAACGACACATGAATGCTGACCAACACTGTTTTGAGTTCAAGATTGGCCAACATCATGCGCACGGGCATCTCGTCAACTGACACCCCCACATGAGCAGCAGCACAGGCCTGCAACATTTCGGTATGCCCAGGAAACGGCACACCCGCAGCAAATAAGGCCTCTTTGTGTAACGGCGCAGTCACCACAGCTGACACATCGCCACGCAATGCAGCTTGAGCGGCCCACACCACGCAATCAGCAGCCAGCTTGCCTGCTGTCGCATTGACGTTGCCCCATTTTGGCAATTGATCTTCGGCCAAAGGAGAGGTCACTTGTAAGACAGGAATCACAAAAGGAGACAACTCGCGAGAAAACTCACCTAGCGTCGGTATGGCTTGCAAGTGCATCTGAGGGGCATCAGGCGAACACCTGGCGATCACATCCAACGCACGTTGCATCACAGCCAAGTCCCCGACCACCACGCAGCCATGCATCTGCTCAGGCGCGTCGCGAAACGCTTTGACGATGATTTCCGGCCCTATACCTGCCGCATCGCCAAGCGTGACCACCATAGGTTTGAAAGCATCACGCATGGTCAAGCGGGGTTATCAATCTCAATGAATTGATGCGTTAGTCCTAACTGTGCAGCGATATGCCCAGCAACGGCAGGAGCACCATAACGCTCGGTGGCATGATGACCACATGCCAAAAAAGCCACACCCGTTTCTCGGGCTAAATGAGCTTGTGGCTCTGAAATTTCACCCGTGATAAAGGCATCGACACCCGCAGCAATCGCCGCCTCAAAATAACTTTGCGCCCCGCCGCTGGACCATGCCACTTTACGAATTTCACGCGCAGGCGTTTGCACAACCAGAGGCGTACGCCCCAAAGCTTGCGACACCGTAGAGGCCAACACGTCTGCAGTTGCAAAAGATAGACCGTCGGCACGCATGCCCCATAACCCTAAATCTTGTTCCCCAAAAGTCCCCTGCACTTGCAAACCCAAGCGTTTTGCCAACTGCGCGTTGTTGCCCAGTTCGGGATGCGCGTCAAGAGGCAAGTGGTAAGCAAACAAATTGATGTTGTGTGCCAATAACAACTGCAAACGTTGCTTCATCCATCCGGTCACAGTGCCGTCTTGGCCGCGCCAAAACAAACCGTGGTGAACAAAAATGGCATCTGCTTTGGCATCCATCGCCGCTTCAATCAATGCACGACTCGCAGTCACCCCTGAAACGATGTGACGGATGATTTCAGTACCCTCAACTTGCAGGCCATTCGGTCCGTAGTCTTTGAACCGTGCCGGCTGCAACAGATCATCACAGGCACTCAACACCATTTGACGTGTGACGGCTTGATTCATCGTGGCACCTTGGGTTTGGGACGCTGCGCTGGCGTGACATTGAGCGCCAAACGTTGACTGCGGCGCATCACATCCAATTTCACACTTTGACCAGGAGCAAGCGCAGCAATTTGCGTGAGCAACTCACCTACATTTTTCACGGGTTGACCGGCCACATTCAACAGCACATCCCCAGGACGTAACCCAGCCATAGCCGCTGGCCCGTTTTGCAGCACGCCGGTGATGATGACGCCACCTACTTGCTCCAAACCAAAGGTCTGCGCCAACTCTGGTGTCAATTCATTGGGCTCAATACCAATCCAACCGCGTGTCACTTGCCCATCGCGCACGATGCCTTCCAACACTTGGCGCGCGGTCGAAACCGGAATGGCAAAACCAATACCCATATTGCCACCGGAGCGCGAATAAATGGCAGTGTTGATACCAATCAAATGGCCATGCACATCGACCAACGCGCCGCCTGAGTTGCCAGGATTAATGGCCGCATCGGTCTGAATGAAATTTTCAAAAGTATTGATACCCAGTTGGTTGCGCCCCAAAGCCGACACGATGCCACTGGTCACGGTTTGCCCTACGCCAAATGGGTTGCCAATGGCAAGTACACGATCGCCCACTTGGGCCGTGTCGGAATTACCCAATGCGATGACGGGCAAGCGGTCTAAGCTGATCCGCAAAATAGCCAAGTCTGTGTCGGGATCTGCACCAATGACTTGTGCAGCGGCATGCCGACTGTCACTGAGCGTGACTTCGATCTCTTGTGCGCCTTCAATCACATGGTTGTTGGTAAGGATGTAGCCTTCCGGACTGACGATGACACCGCTGCCCAAGCCTTGCTGAGGCACGTCATCTTCACGGTCGCCATAAAAGAAGCGAAACCACGGATCGTTCTGGTAATTTTCGTTGGGTGTTTTGGCTTGCGTGGTCGCAATGCTCACAACCGCTGGAGAAGCCACTTTGGCTGCAGGACTCAGGCTACCAGGCTGTACAGCGCCTAAAGATGCATCGGATGGGGCTTCCAGCAATGTCACCCCCGTGAATTGCGCACGGCGGTTGAGCCACTCGGGCTTCAAGGTTGCCACCACGAACCAAATCGCCACCACAACGGTAACGACTTGCGAGAACAACAACCAGTGACGTTTCATGGGTTGTTTGCGCAACGCTTATTCGGCGTCTGGCGCTTGTGTGTGTTGAATGAACAATTGTGCGGCCCAGATACCGATTTCGTACAGCAAGCACATGGGAATCGCCAAAGCCAGTTGCGACACCACATCGGGCGGTGTCACGATGGCTGCAATGATGAAGGCCAGCACGATGAAGTAAGAGCGAAAGTCTTTGAGCTTTTGGATTGACACCAAGTTCATACGCGCCAGCACAATCACCACAATCGGCACTTCAAACGCCAAACCGAACGCAATGAACATGGTCATCACAAAGCTTAAATAAGCTTCAATGTCAGGTGCCGCCGTGATGCTCTTGGGCGCAAAACCTTGGATGAATTTGAACACTTGCCCAAACACAAAGAAATAGCAAAACGCGACGCCCACCATGAACAAAATGGTGCTCGACACCACCAAGGGCAGCACCAATTTTTTTTCATGTGAATACAAACCCGGCGCGACAAATGCCCAGACTTGATACAGCACCACGGGCAGCGCCAATAAAAACGCCGCCATCATCAAAATCTTGAGCGGCACCAAGAAGGGCGAAATCACCGATGTCGCAATCAAAGTTGCACCCGCAGGCAATTGCGCCACCAAAGGTGCTGCGAGCAAGTCGTACAACTCAGCGGGGCCAGGGTAAATCGCCAATGCGGCACCCGCAACCAATACGCCAATCGTGGCCTTGACCAAACGGTCACGCAACTCAATCAAGTGCTGCACAAAGGGTTGCTCGGTGCCAGCCAGTTCGTCGTGGGAAGGGGTATCAGACATGTTCAGAACGCTTCACAGGGCGAAAACGCGCCACACGTGCGGCGCTAGATTGCGCCTTGGTGCGCACACCTTGACGGGCTTTGTACCAATGCGGCGTAGAGCCACGCTTGAGTCGCCACTTTTTGCCCGGATTTTGGTACGTCAGGGGCGGTGGTACCAAAGACTCGTAATGATCGGATGACAAACCAGCCGTGGTATCGGCCCAGTCTTTTTCAAAGTCGCTGGCTGCGGTATGCACAGAGTGCTCTACATCGCGTGCCGCCGACTCCATGGTCTCTTTCATTTTCTTGAGCTCATCGAGCTCCATCGTGCGATTCACCTCGGCCTTCACGTCCGCGATGTAACGCTGGGCTTTGCCAATCAACGTCCCAATCGTCCGAGCGACACCCGGCAACTTTTCGGGACCAATGACGACCAGCGCCACAGCGCCGATCAGCGCAATTTTGGAAATACCAAGATCAATCAAAGCAAGCGATCAATAAAAATTAAGACTTGTTTTTGACTTCAACGTCAATGGTGTTTTTGTCGGCAGACACGGCAGCGGCAGGGGCTGCTGGCTTGTCTTCGGCAGATGCACCACCGTCTTTCATGCCGTCTTTGAAGCCTTTCACAGCGCCGCCCAAGTCAGAGCCCAAATTTTTGAGCTTCTTGGTACCAAACACCATGATGACGATCAACAACACGATCAGCCAGTGCCAAATTGAAAACGAACCCATGTGTGACTCCTAAGTAATTGCTTGAATTCTAATCAGCCGCGCAGCCAAGGACGTGGACCGCCCATGACATGCCAGTGCAAATGATGGACTTCTTGTCCACCTTCAGCGCCAGTATTGGCGACGATGCGGAAACCACCTTCAGGGTAAGGTTTTGCTCCCTCTTGAAAGGCCAACTTAGGCGCTAGAACCATCATTCGACCCAACAAGCCTTCATGCGCAGAGGTCACTTGCGCCATAGAAGGAATGTGCAACTTAGGAACCATTAAGAAATGCACAGGGGCCCAGGGATTGATGTCGTGGAAAACGAACATTTCCTCATCCTCATACACCTTGCGTGATGGGATTTGGCCCGCAACGATTTTGCAAAAAATGCAGTTAGCGTCTGTCATACCCACCTCACTCGCCTGCAGCTTCACGCGCTTGCGCTTTGCGCAACGCTTTTTCTTCCAAGCCGCTCAGTCCTTCGCGGCGGGCCAGCTCGTCAATCACATCAGAAGGCTTCAAGCCATAGTGCGCCAAAGCAATCATGCTGTGAAACCACAGGTCGGCCACTTCGTACACGAGCTTGCTCGCATCGCCGCCGTGGTCCACGTCTTTGGCGGCCATCACGGTTTCGGTGGCTTCTTCGCCAATCTTCTTCAAAAAGGCATCTGGGCCTTTGTGCAGCAAGCGCGAGACATAGCTCTTCTCGGGGTCGCCACCGTTGGCGGGCTTGCGGCTTTCAATCACGTCGGCCAGACGTTGCAATGTGTCTAAATTGGTCACAGGGGTCGAACTCATGGTGTTCACTTGTAAATGGATTCGGGGTCTTTCAGCACAGGCTCGCAAGCGTGCCACGCTTGACCTTCAAGGCGCTGGTAAAAGCAGCTATGGCGGCCAGTATGGCAGGCAATGCCGGGCTCGTGCCCTTCTTGCGTCACCTTGAGCAACACCACGTCGTTGTCGCAGTCGATGCGAATGTCATGCACCGTTTGCACATGGCCCGACTCCTCGCCTTTGAACCACAGCTTGTTGCGTGAGCGGCTGAAATACACCGCACGCTTGAGCTCAGCCGTTTTTTGCAGCGCCTCGCGGTTCATCCACGCAAACATCAGCACGTCGCCGCTGTCTTTTTCTTGGGCGATCACGGGCACCAGCCCCTTGTCGTCCCATTTGATGGCCTCTAGCCAGTTGTTGCTCATAGTTGTCTCGTATTTACAGACGAACAGGAATGCCACGCTCCCGCATCCGCTCTTTCGCCTGCTGCACGGTGTATTCGCCGTAGTGGAAGATGCTGGCAGCCAGCACAGCGTCTGCGCCGCCTTGTTGCACGCCATCGGCCAAGTGGTCGAGGTTGCCCACGCCACCCGAGGCAATCACGGGCACAGGCACGATGTCAGACACAGCGCGGGTGAGCTGCAAGTCAAAGCCGCTCTTTGTGCCATCGCGGTCCATGCTGGTGAGCAAGATTTCGCCTGCGCCGTAGTCGGCCATTTGCTTGGCCCATGCCACGGCATCAAGGCCGACATTTTTACGGCCACCGTGACTGAACACATCCCAGCCGGGGCCGACGGGCAAACCGTTCGAACCCGCGCGCTGTTCGTCTTCCGCAGTGCGGCGTTTGGCGTCGATGGCCACGACGATGCACTGTGCGCCGTATTTGGCCGAGGCATCGCGAATGACTTGTGGGTTGGCAATGGCCGCAGAGTTAAAGCTCACTTTGTCAGCGCCTGCGTTGAGCATGCGACGCACGTCGTCGACGGTGCGCACCCCGCCGCCCACGGTGAGGGGGATGAACACTTGGCTGGCCACGGCTTCGATGATGTGAAGAATCACATCGCGCGCGTCGCTGGTGGCGGTGATGTCTAGGAAGGTGAGCTCGTCAGCACCTTGGTCGTTGTAGCGTGCGGCAATTTCCACAGGGTCGCCTGCGTCACGCAGTTCGACGAAGTTGACGCCTTTGACCACGCGACCGCCGGTCACGTCGAGGCAAGGAATGATGCGCTTAGCAAGCATAGAGGTCCAAACAGTTCTTCAAGAAACGGTCAAACGCTGCCAGCCAACCCATTGGCCACCAGCGGGGATAGAGATAGGTTCAAACACTTGCGCAGCTTCCACGCACAACATGCGCGCGAAGCCTTGGGCAGGCATGTCAGCCAGCGTGGCGCATTTGCTCTGGCCTGGATTCCACACCACGGACTCAGCCCAAGATGGACTTTGTTCAATTTGCAAAATGGTCGAGCCATCTTGCAGATACAGCGGTTTGGCGGCCGCGTTTTCGCCATGTGTGTACACACGGTCAAATTCGCCATCAAAGTACAACACGTCATCGGCCACGCCATGCACGTCGGTCACGGCATCCCACTCAGGGCGGCCACCCAAACCACGTAACTCCGTCAGATCAATGTCGTCCACTGCAAAGTAGCTATGCAATGCACCTGTGAAAAGCAAATCGTTTTGCGCTTCAGTGTTGTTGACTGTCAGTGTGAGGGTGAGTTGTCCTGGGGCAAGGGTCACACGCAACTGAGCTACAAAGGCTTGCTGCCACAACGCGAGCGTGTCAGCGTTGGTGCTCAACGTGAAGTCAAGATGCGTAGCGACTGCCTCGCCCACCTGCGCGGCATCATCAATTTTCCACGCCATATTGCGAGCAAAGCCATGCTTAGGTAGCGTGCCACGTTGGTTGAATTGGGGAAAGCACACCGGCACACCGCCGCGAATGGCTGACCTACCATCCCACAGGTTGTCGGGGCTCAAAAACAAACGCTCGCGACCTTGGCTAACCCATGACAACACGTGCGCACCTTGCAAGGCCACCAACACGGTATCCCCACAAGGCAAGCTCAAGCGCTGACAGGCAAGACCTTGAAAAACTTCATGGCCCACAGCCACGAAGTTAGCCATTGAGTTCGTCTGCTCGCGCTTGGGCTTTTTCGAAGTCCAAATCGCCGCTGTAAATCGCGCGTCCACAAATCACGCCTTCCACGCCTTGGTCTTCCACGGCGCACAGCTGTTCGATGTCAGCCATATTGGACAGGCCACCGGAGGCAATGATTGGGATCGACACGGCTTGTGCCAATTTGACAGTGGCATCGATGTTGATGCCGCTGAGCATGCCGTCGCGACCAATGTCGGTGTAGATGATGGACTCCACGCCATAGTCTTCAAACTTCTTGCCCAAATCGGCCACGTCGTGACCGGTGAGCTTGCTCCAACCGTCAGTGGCCACTTTGCCGTCTTTGGCATCGAGGCCCACGATGATGTGGCCACCAAAAGCGCTGCACGCATCGCGCAGGAAACCAGGGTTTTTGACCGCTGCTGTGCCAATGATGACGTAGCGCAAGCCCGCATCGATGTATTTTTCAATCGTGTCGAGATCGCGAATGCCGCCTCCCAACTGCACGGGAATGTCGTGCCCCACAGCTTTCAAAATAGCCTTGATGGCCGCTTTGTTTTGAGGTGTGCCAGCAAAAGCACCGTTCAAGTCCACCAAATGCAAGCGGCGTGCGCCTTTGGCCACCCAGTTGAGGGCCATTTGTGCGGGGTCTTCACCGAAGGTCGTGGATTGCTCCATATCGCCTTGTTTGAGGCGCACGCAATGTCCGTCTTTGAGATCGATGGCAGGAATTAAATACATGATGGCGTTAAAGGTTCAAGGGTTCCAGTGCAGAAAATTGCGGTACAAGGCCAAGCCATGCGCCGCGCTTTTTTCTGGGTGAAATTGTGTCGCAAAAATGTTGTCGCGGGCCACTGCACATGTAAAAAGGCCACCGTAATCGGTTTGGGCTGCACTGTGCTCTGGATTTTTGGGGCGCGCGTAAAAGCTGTGCACGAAGTAGAAGTAGCTGCCATCTGGCACACCCGTCCACATGAAATGCGGGCGCGTGACCATCACTTGGTTCCAGCCCATTTGCGGCACTTTGAAGCGACTGCCATCAGCTTGCAGTCGGCCAGCCAAATCAAACTTCACCACCTCGCCGGGAATCAAGCCCAAGCCAGGCGTATCGCCCTCGGCGCTGTGGTCGAGCATCATTTGCATGCCCACGCACACGCCGAACAACGGCTTTTTCGCAGCGGCATCCAGCACGGCATCCAATAAGCCTGACTCGCGCAACTCACGCATGCAGTCAGGCATGGCACCTTGACCTGGCAAGACCACGCGGTGCGCGTCACGCACCACTTGCGGATCAGATGTCACCACCACCTCAGCATGGTCCACCGACGAAGCCGCGTGCATCACGGCCTGCGCCACAGAGCGTAAATTGCCCATGCCGTAATCAACGACGGCTACTTTGTTATTCATGCCAGACCTTCCGCAGGACTGCCCCAACCAAGGACTGCCTCACCCGCAACAAAGACATGCATGACTGAGTGTGAGCGCATCACAAACTTCCTTTTGTTGAAGGAATCATGCCTGCCGAACGAGGGTCTAGCTCTAACGCAGCGCGCAAGGCGCGGGCAAAAGCTTTGAACACCGTCTCAGCTTGGTGATGCGCGTTTTCGCCACGCAAGTTGTCGATGTGCAAGGTCACGAACGCATGGTTCACAAAGCCTTGGAAAAACTCAAACGCCAATTGGCTGTCGAACTCGCCAATCATGCCGCTCTTGAACGGCACATGCATGATGAGACCGGGACGGCCAGAAAAGTCCACCACCACGCGGCTCAAAGCTTCGTCCAATGGCACATAGGCGTGGCCGTAGCGGCGAATGCCTTTTTTGTCACCTACGGCTTTGGCAAAGGCTTGACCCAAGGTGATGCCCACGTCTTCCACGGTGTGGTGACCGTCGATGTGCAAGTCGCCGACCGCATGAATGTCCAAGTCGATCAAGCCATGACGTGCGATTTGGTCGAGCATGTGGTCAAAGAAACCAATGCCGGTGGAGAGCTTGGATTGGCCCGTGCCGTCGAGGTTGATCTTGACGGTGATTTGGGTCTCGGCCGTGTTGCGGCTGACTTCGGCGATGCGAGCGGTCATGGTGTGACTTTCGATGAAGAGAGAGCGGCTTGCA
>Ga0228700_1000091_pt1 | contig 95951 bp, 97 predicted proteins | sample McNCre317_Aug_MG_FD_178019 | JGI IMG/M metagenome (GOLD analysis project Ga0228700, IMG submission 178019) | Freshwater microbial communities from McNutts Creek, Athens, Georgia, United States - 3-17_Aug_MG | ecosystem: Environmental > Aquatic > Freshwater > Creek | place: USA: Georgia...
TCATGGGTTCCAACTCTGATTGGGACACCATGCAACATGCAGCCCAGATTCTCCAAGAATTTGGCATCACTTTTGAAACCCGCGTGGTTTCAGCCCACCGCATGCCCGATGACATGTTTGCGTATGCCGAAGCGGCGCAAGGGCGTGGCTTGCGCGCCATCATCGCAGGTGCGGGTGGCGCCGCCCACTTGCCCGGCATGATTGCCGCCAAAACCATCGTGCCCGTGCTGGGTGTGCCGGTGGCCAGCAAGCATTTGCAAGGCGTGGATTCGTTGCACAGCATTGTGCAAATGCCCAAAGGCATTCCCGTGGCGACCTTCGCGATTGGCAATGCGGGTGCTGCGAATGCGGCTTTGTTTGCTGTGGCCTTGTTGGCGTCTACCGATGCCGCCTTGGCTGAGAAGCTGCAAGCCTTCCGCTTGGCGCAGACCGACGTGGCGCGCAATATGACGCTGCCACCCGTATGAGCGAAGCTCTGAAGCCGTTGTTGCCCGGCGCCACCTTGGGGGTGTTGGGCGGTGGTCAATTGGGCCGCATGTGGGCGCACGAAGCCCAACGCATGGGTTACAACACTGCGGTGCTTGACCCCGATGCGCACAGCCCCGCCGGCTTGGTGAGCCACCACCACATCCACACCGATTACTTGGACGCCGCAGGCTTGAAGCAGCTCGCCGCTGTGTGCCAGGCGGTGACCACTGAATTTGAGAACGTGCCCGCCGACGCGCTGGCGCAACTCGCCGCCACGCTGCCTGTGTCACCCGCCGCGTCTGCCGTGGCTGTAGCGCAAGACCGTGCGCGTGAGAAAGCCCACTTTGTGACCTGCGGCGTGCCAGTGGCCCCGCATGCGGTGATTGAGACGGCAGAGCAACTCGCTGCGGTACATGACCATCTGTTGCCCGGCATTTTGAAAACCTCTCGCATGGGCTACGACGGCAAAGGCCAGTTGCGCGTGCGCACGCGTGACGAGCTCAACGCCGGTTGGGCCCAGCTGGGAAGCGTGCCGTGCGTGTTGGAAAAAATGTTGCCCTTGGCCAGCGAGTGCTCGGTCATCGTGGCACGTGGCCGCGATGGCGCAATGGTGAATTTGCCTGTGCAACGCAACTTGCACCGCGAGGGCATCTTGGCCGTGACCGAGGTGTTTGCAGGCAATGTGCCTGAGGCGCTGGCCAACCAAGCCATCACCGCGGCCAAAGCGGTGGCGCAAGAGCTCAACTATGTAGGCGTGTTGTGCGTGGAGTTTTTTGTGTTGGCGGACGGTGCGTTGGTGGTGAATGAAATCGCGCCCCGCCCCCACAACAGCGGCCACTACAGCCAAGATGCGTGCGACGTGTCGCAGTTCGAGTTGCAAGTGCGCACCATGGCTGATTTGCCGTTGACGCAACCGCGTTTGCACAGCCCCGCTGTCATGCTCAACCTGTTGGGTGATTTGTGGTTCAAGGATGCCAACGCTTCGCAAGTTGAACCCGCATGGCAACAAGTGCTGGCGCTGCCCGGCACACATTTGCATCTGTACGGCAAGCGCGAAGCGCGCGTGGGCCGCAAGATGGGGCACCTCAACATCACCGCCGCGACGCCTGAGGCTGCACGTGCGGTGGCTTTGCAAGCTGCTGCTATTTTGGGCATTGCGCCGTTTTGATGGCCGAGCGTTAAGCCAAACTCATGATTCTCAACGGCCAACTTCCTGCCTCCATCGCCGCCGCTGCGCACGCTTTGCAGCGCGGGGCGTTGTTGGGTCTGCCGACCGAGACGGTGTATGGCTTGGCCGCCGATGCCAGCAACGACGCTGCCGTTGCCAAAATCTTTGAAGCCAAAGGCCGCCCTGCCAACCACCCGCTCATCGTGCATGTGGCCAGCGCGCAAGGCGTGCAGCGTTTTGCCAGCCATGTGCCCGACTTTGCACAAAAACTCATCGCCGCGTTTTGGCCTGGCCCCTTGACGCTCATCTTGCCGCGTCGACCCGAGGTGGCTGCTGTGGCCGCTGGCGGGCAAAACTCGGTGGGCTTGCGTTGCCCTTCGCACGCGACAGCGCATGCCGTGCTGCAACGTGCGGAAACTTTAGGCGTGTTTGGCGTGGCCGCACCCAGTGCCAATTTGTTTGGCCGTGTCAGCCCCACCACCGCAGCCCACGTGGCGGGCGAGTTTGGCGACGATTTGCTCATCATCGATGGTGGCGCGTGTGAGGTGGGCATTGAGTCCACCATCGTGGATTGCACCCGTGGTGCACCCGTGTTGCTGCGCCCGGGTGTGCTCACGCCGCAGCAACTCAGCGAGGCATGTGGTGTGACGGTCATCACCCCCCATGCGCCGGATGCGGATGCGCCGCGCGCCTCTGGCACGCTTGAGTCTCACTACGCGCCAACCGCCCAGGTGCAGCTCATGTCGGCGCTTGATTTGCAAAAAGCCATGGACGCTTATGCCAACGCCGAAGCACACCCAACCGTTGCGGTGTGGTCGCGTAGCCGCTTGCAAGTGCCCGCTGAGCGCGCCCATCAGTTCAACGCCCAGGCCATGCCAGCCTCGCCCCAAGATTGCGCCCATCAACTGTTTGCCCAGTTGCGCAGCTTTGACGCGCAGGGCGTGGCGCACATTTGGGTCGAAATTCCCCCCCCAACCCCCGAATGGGCGGGCGTGCGAGACCGCTTGACGCGGGCTGCCACGCCAACTCGTTAAACTAACGCGGTACTCAAAAGAGAGCCTGTGATGAATTCAATTTTTAGCCGAACCCTCAAAGCCCTGTGTGTCGTGTCTACCGCTGTGTTGCTGACGGCTTGCGGGGGGGCCAGCAGCACCGTGAATCCTTTCACGCCAGTGCGTGTGATTGGTTTGGGCGATGCCTACAACGATGTGGGCAATGCGGCAGGCGCGCCTTTCACGGTGCGTGGCACAAACACTGTGCAAACGGTGGTGGAGCAAGTGGCAACTTATTTTGGTGTGGGGTCGGTTGGCACCCCTGTTGTGGGTAGCACCTACACCACGCTTCCTGCGTCGGGTGTGTTCAGTTACGCCGTGGGCAATGCATTGATCACCGCCAACACGGCCATCACGACCGACGCCTCATTGACGGAACAAATTGACCGCGTGTTGGCCGATGTGGGTACCTTCAGCAGCAGCCAAGATTTGATCCTCCTCACCGTCGGCACGCGTGATGTGCGCGCAGGTGTGAACACAGACACTGCGGTGAGTGATTTGATGGTCCAGTTGCAGCGCTTGCTCGATGCGGGGGCACGTCATATTTTGATCATGCCTCCTATTGAACGCTCTGGCGGCACCTACGCCACGCAGTCATTGACATTTGCAAACTCGCTGTCAGGCAAGCTTTATGACCTCTTGGTGAGAGCGCCCTACCAAGGCAACCCAATCATTCTGGCGAGTGGCCCTAACCCTGCTTTGCTAACGAACTTTAATATCTACACGTCTTATACGGCGTATGGCGTCTTCACGACGAGTACGACAGTGGCGTATTGTCCAAACCCAACGGTGCTCACGGGATGTACTGTGAGTGATGGTGATGGCACGACGTATGCCACGCGACTATTCGCCGATGATGTGAACTTGACCCCCGCTGGCAATCAGTGGGTCGCTCTTCAGCTCTACAGCGCCACAGCCCAAGGCTGGCGTTAATCAGCAGCAGATGCCTTGCGCCCAAAGCGCAAGCGCATCACCAAAATGCTGGCAGCCAAGACCAGCGTGATCACGTTGGCAATCACCACGGGCCAAGCTGCAATCAGCAAGCCGTAGGCCAACCACAGCGCAATCCCGAGGGTGAATGCGCTGTACATCCCCAACGAAATACCGCTCACGTCTCGCGTTTTGAACGTGAGCCACGCCTGTGGCACAAAGCTCGCGGTGGTCAGGCTGGCGGCGGCGTAGCCAACCCATTCGGTGTCGTTCATTCAGGGCTTTCTTCAGCAGTTAAGGTTGTTTACCCGCCCAATCAATCATGGCGTCCAGCGCAGGGCGTGCGGCATTGGCATTGGCGTGGTGCAGAACAGCCACCACCACAAGGCGTTTGCCGCTGGCGGTGTCCACAAAACCGGCCACACCGGCCACGTCACGCAGGCTACCCGTTTTCAAATGCGCGCTGGCTTGTGCTTTGCTGCGCTTCATCGTGCCGTCTAGGCCTGTCACGGGCAACGAGCTCATCAGCTCAGACATGGTGGGCGAAGCCCAAGCGACTTGCAGCAAGCGTGCAAGGGCTTGTGCACTGATGCGTTCTTCGCGGCTCAGGCCCGAGCCGTTGTCAAACGTGGGCACGTCGCCGCCCACACGCTCGCGCCACCAGCGTTGCATCACCTCGCGCGAGGCATCCAAGCTGCCCACGCCACGTTGTTGTTGGCTGAGTGTGAGAAACACATGCTGTGCCATCACGTTGTTGCTGTATTTGTTGATGTCGCGGATGGTCTCGGCCAAGCTGGCAGATTCCACATAGAAGGCGGGTGACAGGTTGGTAGGGACCACGCCGTCGCGCACTTGACCGCTGAGGTGCCCACCGAGTTGCTGCCACATGCCTGCGATGGCACGTGCTGCAAATTGCTGAGGCGCGGCATAGGCGATGGGCCACATTTTTTCGCCGCACGCAGCGGGAAAGTTGCCGGCAAAGCGGATGCGTGTCGCGTCGCTCCAATCGGCGCGTAAGCCACTGCGGTAGTCGCTGCAGTCGCCATTGCTCAACGGCACGGTGGTGGGGAACTGCACGCCAGCCAACGGGGGCTCGATTTGTACACGCGCCACATTGGCCGCACGGTCGGGCACAAATTGAATGAGCAGCGATTTGAAGTTGAGCAGCAGCGCATCGGGGGCAGCGTTGTAGGGGCGCAAGGGCTCGCCGTCAAAGCTGGCAGCGTCACGAGCGGGCACGTCAAATGCACTGTGGTCGAGCACGAGGTCGCCTTGAATCTTTTGAATGCCCAAGCCTTGAATGCGGCGCATCAACAGCCACAAACGCTCCACCACCAAGCGCGGGTCACCGCTGCCCTTGAGGTAGACATTGCCTTGCAACACACCGTCGCGCACAGGGCCGTCCACATACACGGGCGTGCGCCACACAAAGGCGGGGCCGAGGGTGTCGAGTGCGGCGGTGGTGGTGGCCAGCTTCATCAGCGAGGCGGGGTTCACGCGCACTTGCGCTTGATGGCTCAGGCGTGGTGTGCTGCTGGCATGGGTGTCGACCACCATGACGTGGAAGTTCTCGCTGGGCACTTTGGCACGTTGCAGCGCGGTTTGCACTTCGGGGGGGAGTTGACCGATGTCGCCAGCCGTGTGTGGCGGTGGTTCGCTGCGCACGGCTTTGGAGTGCGGTGCTGCTTGCGCTTGCAAAACGGTGGCGCACATCACAGCCACTGTGAATGCACACACCAAAGGCAAGCGTACAAACTGCCATCGTGCAGGAGGGATGCGGGGTGTCAGCGGAGGCCATGAGGGCATGTGCGAGCAAATCATGGACAAATTATCACGGCTGGGATAATCAGCGCATGCACACCAACCAGTGGCTGGCTTTAGAGACCAGCACCGACACCCTTTCTCTTGCGGTCGCACGCGGCACGCAGACCTGGACGCACACCAGCGCAGGGGGTGCGCTCACGTCCACGCACATGATTCCGCAAACCTTGGCGCTCTTGACGAACGCGAGTTTGGCCTTGACCGATCTGCAAGCTGTGGTGTTTGGCCGTGGACCGGGGGCGTTCACAGGTTTACGCACCGCGTGTGCGGTGGCGCAGGGGTTGGCATTGGGTGCGGACTTGCCGGTGTTGCCGATCGACACCTTGTTGGCCGTGGCCGAAGAAGCGCGTGTGGCCCATGCGGCAACCCGTGCAGCACCTGTGACACGCGTGCTGGCCGTGATGGATGCGCGCATGGAGCAGGTGTATGTGGCGGCGTATGAGTTCACGCCAAACGCCAGCGCTGTGACAGCCGACACCAACCTCATGCAAGGCACGTGGCATTGTGTGCAAGCCCCCGCGTTGCACAGCCCCGAATCCTTGCACTGGCCCGCTCAGTGGTCGCAAGACAGCTTCATGGCTGCAGGCAATGCATGGGCGGTGTATGCAGGCCGCTGGCCCGCCGCACTGATCGCGCCGCAACAGATGGCTTTGCCCACGGCCGCCGCACTGCTGCGCCTTGCCCCCGCCGCGTGGGCCGCTGGCCAGGCGGTGCCGCCCGAAGCGGCGCTGCCGCTCTACATCCGCGACAAAGTGGCGCAGACCACCGATGAGCGCATGCAAATCAAAGCCCAACAAACCGCTGCTTCATGAATGCCGTGTTGAAGCCTGAAGTACGCCTAGAGCCGCTGACAGAGGCGCTGCTCGACGACGTGCTGCGCATTGAGCACAGCGCTTACGCCCACCCGTGGACGCGTGGGAATTTTGCAGACTCACTCAAATCGGGCTACCAGTTGCTGGCGTTGATGGGCGGCGACACCTTGGTTGGTTACTTTGTGGCCATGGAAGGCGTGGAAGAAGTGCACTTGCTCAACATCACTGTCGCGCCGACATTTCAGGGGCAGGGCTATGGTGTGCTCATGCTCGATGCTTTGTCGGTGTGGGCCCGCAGCCGCCAAGCCCAATGGCTGTGGCTGGAGGTGCGCGTGGGCAACGCCCGCGCCATGCAGGTGTATGAGCGCTATGGCTACCGTCGCGTGGGCGAGCGCAAACACTATTACCCCGCCGACCACGGCCAGCGCGAACACGCGGTGGTCATGTCGCTCAAGCTGTAAGCTATCGCACCATGACAGACACCTTGCACCTCGACCAACGCCAACGCGCCATGCTGGCCGAGATGGGCGTGCGCGTGTGGTCGCCCATGTCTGAGGTTGCGGTCATGGGCGCGCCTGCCGAAGAAGCGCACAGCTTTGCTGCCGCGAGTGAGTTGGCCACACAAGCCATTGCCCACGCCGCAAGCCACGACACCCCAGCGCGGCAAATGCCTGCGCCAGTGGCCAAGGCAGAGCCAGCCCCCCTCATCATTCAACGCCCCGAAGGCATTGACCAAATGGATTGGTCAGCCTTGCACAACACCGTGTCGGGTTGCCAAGCTTGCACGCTGTGCGGCACGCGCAAAAACACCGTGTTTGGCGTGGGGGCCCCCGCTGCGCAGGGCCAAGCACCGCAAGTGGATTGGCTCATCGTCGGCGAAGCCCCGGGCGAAAACGAAGACTTGCAAGGCGAGCCGTTTGTCGGCCAAGCTGGCAAGTTGCTCGACAACATGTTGGCGGCCATGAAACTGTCGCGCACCGGCGAGCGCACGGCCGAGGGCGGAGGGGTGTACATCGCCAACGTGCTCAAGTGCCGCCCGCCCGGCAACCGCAACCCCAAGCCCGAAGAAGTCGCGCAGTGTCTGCCTTACCTTGAGCGTCAAGTGGCGTTGCTCCAACCCAAAATGATTTTGGCGATGGGCCGCTTTGCGGTGCAGGCCTTGTTGCGCGACACCGTGCCAGAGGTGGATGGCACGCCACTGGGTAAGCTGCGTGGCCGCGTCCATCAGTACCAAAATGTGCCAGTGGTCGTGACCTATCACCCCGCGTATGTGCTGCGTAACTTGCCAGAGAAGGCCAAGGTGTGGGCTGACCTGTGTTTGGCGATGGCTCACCTTCGCGGCTCTGAGTAACTGTTGCTCGTTCGTGAAAGTTTTGCGCCGGAGAGGGTTGCGCAGATTGGGGGCAGCGCAACTGGTTCATCACGTCGCAGTCTGTGGGTAGAGGCAGTGGGCAGGTGACGATTTCTGGTACCCCAGCATGAGGAGCCTGCCCACTGCCTCTGCCCGCAGCGAGCCCAGAAAAAATTAAGACGACCGAGCCGGCCACAACACAGAAGCAATGGCCACCACCATCAGCACCACCGCAGTCCAGTCCTGCCAATGCAGCACCTCACCCAGCCACCACGCACCGCTGAACACACCCAGCACCGGAATGAACATCACGCTCAAGGTGGATGCCACCGGCGGCAGCCCGCGTGCGAGGGTGAGCCACGCGGCTTGCGCAAACGCAAACACGCCCAGAGCGTTGTAAAGAATCGCCCACTGCGTGCTGGGTGCAGGCATGGACCAGCGGTCTTGTTCAAACACACAGGCCAGCAGCGTGAGCAACACGGTGGTGAGGCTCGTCATCCAAAACGCGATGGCGAGCGTGGGTGCTTCGATATGGGTGTGGCGCAAGCGTTGTGTGCCATAGGCCCAAACAGCGGCAGCGATGAGCACCATCAGCACCCAAAACGGTTGACCCGACAGGTGGTTCAACTCATTCCACAGCAGCAGCAACACGCCTACACCCGCTGCGGCCACGCCCAGCCACTGGCGCGCACGCAGCGGTGCGTTGAACCAAAACACGCCCCAGATCGCAGAGAAGATGGGCATGGTGTAACCCAAGATGGCGGCGCGTCCACTGGACAACATGGGCAAAGCCAAGATGACCAACACATGCCAAACGAACAGGTTGAAAAACGCCAGCTTCAACAGCTCCCACCAGTGCGCGCGCGGGATGCGCAGCGGCACTTTCATCAACACCAACGCAAGGCCCAACACGGGCAGGCCGATCAACATCGACAAGCTGCGAAACGTCAACGGTGGAAAACCTGTCACGCCAAACTTCATGATGGGCCAATTGACACCCCACACCAAGGTGAGTGTGATGAGTGTCCACAGTTGGCGGCGGGTGAGGCTGGGCAGGGCTGACATGGGGTGCATGGTAAGCCTTCTAAAATCACCGCATGACCTTCCTTGACATGCTTAAGGGCGCAGAGCGCCAAAACAACTCCATGCTGTGCGTGGGCCTCGACCCCGAACCCACCAAGTTTCCAGACCGCATCAAGGGCGACTCGAACAAAATTTACGACTTTTGCGCGGCCATCGTCGATGCCACGGCCGATGTGGTGAACAGCTTCAAACCCCAAATTGCTTACTTTGCTGCACATCGCGCCGAAGGCCAGTTGGAGCGTTTGATGGAGCACATGCGCCGCGTCGCGCCCCATGTGCCCATCATCTTGGATGCCAAACGCGGCGACATTGGCAGCACGGCCGAGCAATACGCCATCGAGGCCTTTGAGCGCTACGGCGCCGATGCGGTGACCCTCTCTCCCTTCATGGGTTGGGACTCGGTGGCACCGTATTTGAAGTACCACGGCAAAGGCGCGTTCTTGCTGTGCCGCACGTCCAACCCCGGCGGTGACGATTTGCAAAACCAACGCCTCGCCTCGGTGGACGGCCAGCCTTTGCTGTACGAACACGTGGCACGTTTGGCCCAAGGCCCGTGGAACCTCAATGGTCAACTGGGCTTGGTGGTGGGCGCCACCTACCCCAAAGAAATTGAACGTGTGCGCGAACTTGCACCCACCGTGCCCTTGCTCATCCCGGGTGTGGGCGCACAAGGCGGCGATGCGGTGGCCACGGTGAAAGCGGGTTTGCGCGTGGCCAATGGCAACACCACAGGCCCCATCATCGTCAACTCATCGCGGGCGATTTTGTATGCGTCCAAGGGCGACGACTTTGCAGAAGCGGCACGCCGTGTGGCGCTGCACACGCGCGAAACTTTGCAGGTTGCGAAAGCGGCCTAAAAATCTGGGTGATCAGCTGCTCATCCGCGTGTGCTGGGGTGTTCTTCAATGAATTGACGCAGGGCTGCGTCAATTCTTGTTTGCCAGCCGTCACCACTGGCTTTGAAATGGTCAATCACTTCTGATGACAGGCGTATGCCCACGCGTACTTTTGTCACTTCGGCTTTGGGTCTGCCTCGAGGGGTGAGCAACGCATCGCTGCGTGCCTTACTGAAAATCTCCGGCAACACTTCGTGCGCTGGACGTGCCTGCACAAAATCCTTGGCCGTCCACGTGGGGTTGTCAGTGTCGGATGTGTGCGCTTGAATTTTGCGTTTGCTCATAGTGTTTGACCTCTCGTGTATTGGCTTTGCGCAGGCTGATGATGTGAGCTTTGTCATCTCGTGGCGTGAACACCACGGCATGTAATCGTCCATGAATGTTCCCGAGCAACTGAAATCGACGTTCGCCGTAGTCCTTGCGCAAGTCCTCTTTGATCCATGCCGTGGCCCATTCCAAATCGAGAACCCGTGAAAAGGATAAACCGCGTTCGACCTCGTTGCGCAGACTCTTTGCAGGATCAAAGCTGATATCTGGATGCATTTATTGTGGCCACAATAAAACAAGTTGTCAAATCGTCAAAAGCAAATCCTTTTGGACGAGCTGGCGCACATCATCTGTGCGTGCCACGAATAAACGCAGGAATACGAATTACAAACTTTGAGGCTTGGGGTTAAGCGCCCACAAGGCCAATCCGCGCTGCGCTTTACTCGCATCCGACGGTGTGAGTGCCACCACACCGCTCGGTGTTTGACGCAGTGCATCCGCCAACGCATGCAGGGCCGCTTCAGACCCACTCAGCAGCTCAAGTTCCAACTCCAAAATGTTTTCGCTCAACGCCGTGCCCGGCACGGTGATGTGGCCAAGGTCAAGCGCCACTTCAATGCTGGCGCCTGCGTGCGTCAGCACCCAACTGCGTCGCTCGAAGTCGGTGCGAAAGAGTGGCTTCAGTTGATCGCGCAAAACCATCAGCGATGTGGCCAATTCAGCGTCATCCACCAACGCTGCAAAGTCCAATACGCCGGGTGTGGTGGGCGCTTCCCATTCTTGGCGGCGTGACAGACCGTTTTCGCTTTTGCCAGCGGTCTTTACCGTGAGCAACCATTGCTCGCCCGCCAGCCGCTCGCGCACGGCCATGCGGCGTTGCTTTAAATCTAAGGTGGGCGTGTCAAAGTAGGTGTTGAGTAAGCGCTGCACTTTGGCAGAAGTTGCTAGCAGCGGATGCGCCAACAACGCCGACACATCTTGCTGGTGCAGGCTGAGTTTGAGTTCGGTTTCCATGGACGGGAATGGTAAGGCTGGATGCTGAATCAGCTGTGCGGTCGTGGACAATGGCGTTTTTTTATTCAAAGCTTAGCCATGCAGATCATCCAAGACACGGCCGTCACCCTCAAATACCAAGTCACCACACCCGCAGGCAAGCCTTTGGATTCTGGGCATTTGTCGTATCTGCACGGTGGCTACGAAAACATTTTTCCAAAGGTCGAAGCTGCACTCAATGGCCAAGCCGTGGGCTTTGCCATCGCGTTGGATTTAAGCGCTGAAGATGCCTTTGGCGAACGTGACGAATCGTTGGTGCGCGTCATCCCTAAAACTGAATTTCCACCCGGCGTGAAAGTGGGCGGGCAGTTGCAGGGCGCGGGCGACGATGGCCAGCCACGCGTGTTCAACGTGGTGAAGATCAAAGGCCCCGAAGTGCACCTCGACGGCAACCACGAGTTGGCAGGCCAAGCGCTGCGTTTCAGCTGCGCCGTGACCGATGTGCGCGCCGCCACGGCCGAAGAAATTGCCCATCGCCACGTGCATGGCACGCATGGACATCAGCATTAAAATAATTAAGGTGATAAACTAAGTGTACTCATATTAAATTGAGCGCCCGATTTAGGAACTTGCGGGGGCGTAAAAACCGCTAAACGTCCCCAGCACTCCTGGCCTCGCGTGCAACATGGGCGTTACCCAATCTGTAAGCGAGGCGCAGGAGTTTTTTCATGGCAAACGCCAATACACGCACCACCCTCTTCGACAACGGCGACTTCAGCCTGCACGCGCAACTCTCGCCCGTGTCATCCCCCGTGGGCGGTCACGCCCTCACCATCACCAGCAAGCGTCAGGAGTCACGCAACCCGCACGAAGAGCATATCCGGTTCTTTGCCTGCCTTGACCGCGTAGGGCTACAAAATCTGCAAAACCTGATTCAAACGGAGCTGGTTCGATGACACTGGAAATCAACCGCCGCAACTTTCTCCAAGCGTTGATCGCAGCCGGAGCAAGTTACGCCTTGCCCGCCAAGGCCACCAAGACTCAGGTGGACAAACTCTGGGAAGAAGCACAGGCCAATCCCTGGTTCTTTGAGGTCAACGACCACGGCACCCTCGTCGACGCAGACATTGCTGCCCCTGAAACCTGGGCCGATCTCTTCGACATCACTACGCGCGATTTCAAGGATCCCGAATGGATCATTAGGGAGATTCAGCGCTGCTATCCCCTGGCCGTCTACCTGGACCGCCAGCTGGACAAAGAAATTGAGAGTCTTGAAGAAGATCTGACAACTGGCCCTTCCGAAAATCCGAAAGCCCTCCAGAAGAAGATCGAAGCACTGAAGGAACTGCGAGACGAATACGAAGGACCTTGGCAGGACTGGATCGAACTGGAAGGCAAGGAAGGGATCGCCAAGTTCAAAGGGTTGGTTGATGATTGGCTCACCGACCCGATTGACTGGATGCAAAGTGAATTGTTTCCGGTTCGGTCAGGACCGCAGGGCGGTGCGCTTGGGTTCTTCCAGGATCAGGCGTATGAGCTGCTGGACGCGCTGGGTGTGGTCATCGTTGAAGGCGAGCACCCTAGTAGCACCTATTACGCAGCAGAGCTCAGGCAGGACGTTGAGAAGGCCAACCAGGTCGCCGAAGAGTTGGGCTTGCCCTTTCGTTTCAAGAAAGAGCCGTAATGAGCCAAGACGAAAACAGCTCCGAAACCGAAGAGGATGGCATCCAGGCCCGCGCCGTTCAAATTGCGCAGTACCGCTACCAGGTAGAGCAGATGCGTCAACGCATTGCCGCCAAGCCAGTCAACTCCGAGCAGCTACAACAACGGGAACAGCGCCGCCAGGAACTTGAACGCAAGCGCGCCGAAGCGATTGCCAATGCCGAACGTGATGTGCCGATCAGAGTCCGATTCCATGCATGGATGGAGCGGTCCGGATTTGGTCCCAAGCCGATTCCGGAGCCGGGCCGATCGTATTCAGGCTCGCACGTGGAAACGCTGTGGGAGGCCTATCTGGATGCCACCTTGGCAGAAAGAGCTGCGAAATGACCAAAGAAAGACATTCACCCGCTCGAAGAAGCGATGAAGGAACTGGATTGAAAGCCGCCTACAAAGAGACGCATTACCGCGTCCACCACGAACCCCCGTTCACGCTACTGATTGGGAAAACCAGCCAAGAAATGCTGGGCTTGTTCAAGCAGACCGGTAACCACTCGGCGGCATTCATCACCGCATGGAACCCGTACAGCAAAGCCCTGCCCGTTGAGCAAAACCATCAACGCCAAAACAGCTTGCGGGCTGTAATCACAGCACGCGGCCTGAGCAGCATCCCAGGCATCGGGCAACACCCCAGCAACAACTGGCCGGGAGAAGAAAGCCTGTTGATCTTGGGGATTGACTTTGAAGCGGTCAGAGCCGTTGCTCGGAAGTTCGAGCAGTGGGCCTTCGTCTGGATACCAGCGTCAGGTATCCCCGAGCTGGTGAGCTAAAAACGCGCCCGAAGGCGTGTTGAATGCTGGGTATTTTTATTGCATTGACGTAGCGGCAATATGCGCTGCAAAAGCGCTGACGAAACATTTCAGACTGGTGATGGTCGACAGTTCTGAGTATTTCGATTGATTCTTTTCTGAAGCAATGACGGTGGCTGCGGTGTACAAGTTTTCCTGGACCAGTCTTTTGCACATCACGTCGTACCGTTGGAGGTAAGAGGCGTTGTCAAATTCAGGAAAAACAGGGAAGTGGGGTGATTGATTTCTTACTGAGGCGCGTGACGCGGGCGCGTCTTCGACCAACATCAGCCAACCAACAAACGGGCGAGGGTATTCGCCGAAGGCATTCTCTCGATACGCTGTCCAAAGATCGTGTGCAGTGCCAATCGCTTCTTCTGAGCGGTTGTTGAAGTTGTTTCCGAAAGCGCCAACTTGGCTTTTGAACTCCAACGCGGCAATCAGCCGACCATCTTGCATGACCAGCAGATCCCAAAGTTTTGTGGGACGAAAATAGCCCGGTAGTGTCAATACGGTTTTGTTCTGGTGGACGTGTGCGTGTGGCAGGCCATTAGCGTGAACGAGATCAATGATCAGATCTCTGAAGCCATCCATAGTTTTTCCTGCAAGTGCGCCCGCACGTTGACGCTCTTTCCAGAACCGTTTGATGGCTTTCTGGGCTTTATCTTCGTAATTGCATAAATCAAGTGTCATGGCATTTCTTGTTAGGAGTTCAGCAGGCCTACATCTTTTGCTCGAAGTCCATAAAGGTCATTGGTTGCTTGATTGCAGGCGTCAATGTCGAGTTTGGTCGCAGCGTTGGCGAGCAAGGTGCGCATGTTGGGCGGGACATCTTGCCAGTGTGGAATCCGGATGCGTCGCAGGTATTGAGCCTGGAAGCGCAGGAACCCACCTCGCATGGCGGTGGAGTAAGCCTGAACAAATTCGCGAGCCAATTGAGAAAGGAGAACGGCCTGCAGTGCGCGCAAGTCCCAGTCGGTTGAAACGATGTAGTAAAGATTGTGGTGAGGGTACAGGCGCCCCTCTTCATAGACTACCTGCGCGCTTCCTTTGATGTCAGGAATCAACAGCTTGGGTGTACGAGCCAAATCGGGTGTGATGCGGTCAATCGTTCGATACCAATTTTCCGGACTCTTTTGTGCAACATGCCGTTTGGCGATGACCTCACGGTGAGACCAGAGGTAAGCAGCCAGCTTGGGGTATTGAGCCAGATCGACCAAACCGCCATCGTCTTCAAACGGGTTGATGACGCCAGAGCCTTGCCAATTGATTTCCCCGGTACGGATGTCTTTGGTGGTGGCCAATGCCAGTTTCCTTGAGGATTCAACGTCCAGCAAATCCCAAGGCGCGATAAATATCTTGTCTGCACCCGTTGCCACACCAATGCCTACTTTGCATCCCGCTTCTTCGAGTGTTGGAAAGCGTTCTTCCAGCTGACGAATGAGATTAAGTTTTTGGCCTGAACCCAATAGCCATGGCTCGGAGCCGTTAACGACTTGGGCCACATTTTTGACATCGGGATGCTCGTGCTCGGCGCTGGTCAGCGCATAGGCCAATTGGGTTAAGTGTTCGGCATGAATGTTCGGACGCATTGCCACGCGCGTTGGTCTTGCTGCTCCGCGTGTTATCAGGGTGATTGCCGGATATGCAGAAACTTCTGTATCGAAGGCAGGGGTGTCGACCATGTCGACATAAGCCTTCAAATGGAATCCTTGATCGACTTTGGCTCGCAATGGGCCGCCGTATTTGTTTTTGGTCCAGCGGTCGGCGCAAATAAAGACCATCTGACCGTCCTCTGCAAGAGCGTCCAACGATCGCTCAATAAAAGGCACATAAAGATCAGCGCGGTCATACAAAGTAGTGAAGCGACGGCGGTATTCGGCGAGCAGCGGCGCAGGAATTAGCTCTTGCCGAACATAAGGCGGGTTGCCAATGACCACATCGAATGTGCTTGGCAATGCAGAAAGCAAAAAGTCACCGTGGTGCAGCCAAGCATGACCCAGTCTGGATGCCTCTGGTTGAGGAATTCCCAGTCGGGTGAGTTTGTTGATGATGGCCTGCCGCGTGGCAAGAAAGGTGCTTTGGTGTAGTTCGACGGCGCGTATGCAGGATGCCAGATCGTGTTGGTTGCCGTACTGACGCCAGGATGCAATCAGGCGCTCTAAAGCAGCTAGGAGAAATTCGCCGCCTCCAAACGACGGTTCAAGCAAAGTCAGTGTGCAGAGGTTCTTGTTGGCTGTGTAACCTGCCAGATCCAGCATGAAGTCAACGACTTCACGTCGCGTGTAGACGGCTCCGCGCTCATGACTTTGGGCATCTTGAGACAGTTGTGTCACCGCATCAGTGACAGGGCACATCCCAGGCAAGGAAGCTTGATCAACGAGCAGTTTCATGGGGTGTGAAAGATGATGTCTGCCCATTATTGCGCTGAATTCAGCAAACGCTTCAGGTACTTGCCGGTAAAGCTGGCGGGGTTGGCCGCCAAGTCTTCCGGCGTGCCCACACCCACCACTGTGCCGCCGCCGCTACCGCCTTCGGGCCCCATGTCAATGAGCCAGTCAGCGGTTTTGATCACGTCTAAGTTGTGTTCGATGATGACGATGGTGTTGCCCGCATCGCGCAGGTGTTGCAGCACTTTCAAGAGCAGTGCAATGTCGGCAAAGTGCAGGCCAGTAGTAGGTTCGTCCAAGATGTAGAGCGTGCGGCCGGTGTCGCGTTTGCTTAGCTCCAGGGCCAGCTTCACGCGTTGCGCTTCACCGCCCGAAAGGGTGGTGGCGGCTTGGCCGAGTTGCAGGTACGACAGGCCCACGTCCATCAAGGTTTGCAGCTTGCGTGCGATGTTGGGCACGGCGTTGAAAAACACCAAGGCCGCTTCGACAGTGAGGTCCAAGATTTGCGCGATGTTTTTCCCCTTGTACATGACCTCCAGCGTTTCGCGGTTGTAGCGCAGGCCGTGGCACACATCGCAGGGCACATACACGTCGGGCAAGAAGTGCATTTCCACTTTCACCATGCCGTCGCCTTGGCACGCTTCGCATCGGCCACCGCCTGAACCTGCAGCCACGTTGAAGCTAAAGCGCCCGGGGCCATAGCCGCGTTCGCGTGCCATGGGCACTTCGGCCATCAGCTCGCGAATGGGGGTGAACAGGCCGGTGTAGGTGGCGGGGTTGCTGCGTGGGGTGCGGCCAATGGGGGATTGGTCAACGTTGATGACTTTGTCGAAATAGTCGAGGCCGGTGATCTCGTCATGCGCCGCTGGCTCGTCGTGCGCACGGTGAATGGTGTGCGCGGCGGCGGTGTACAGCGTGTCGTTCACCAACGTCGATTTGCCTGAGCCAGACACACCGGTGACGCACGTGAGCAAGCCCACGGGGAAATCGGCGGTGACGTTTTTCAAGTTGTTGCCACGCGCCCCACGGATGCGAATGACTTGGTGCTCTGAGGCGTCTTTGTGCAGCTTGCGTTGGAACTTCAGCTCTTCCGCTTCCACGGGCAAAAAGGCATTGCGTTTCGCTGGCACGTCGATGCGCAGCGCTTGCGCGAGGTAGCGGCCCGTCAGTGAGTGGGGGTTGGCCTCCACTTCTGCTGGGGTGCCGCTGGCCATCACTTGGCCACCATGCACGCCCGCGCCGGGGCCCATGTCCACGCAGAAGTCGGCGGCGCGAATCATGTCTTCGTCGTGCTCCACCACCAACACGCTGTTGCCAATGTCGCGCAGGTGTTTGAGGGTGTCGATGAGTCTGTCGTTGTCGCGCTGGTGCAAGCCAATGCTGGGCTCGTCCAACACATACATCACGCCGGTCAGGCCTGAGCCAATTTGTGATGCGAGGCGAATGCGTTGTGCTTCACCACCCGACAGCGTGTCGGCACTGCGGTCGAGGCTGAGGTAGTTCAAGCCCACGTCGTTGAGAAACTTCAAACGTGAGGCAATTTCGCGCACCACTTTGTCGGCAATTTCGGCTTTGGCACCTTGCAGTTGCAGGGTGTTGAAGTAGCCAAAGCATTCGCCCAGCGTGGTGTGGCTGATGTCAAAAATGCCGCGCATTTGCGCGCCTTCGCCAATGCGCACGTTGCGCGCTTCTCGGCGCAGGCGTGTGCCGCCGCATGAGATACAGGCACGCACGCCACGGTAGCGCGAGAGGTCTTCGCGCACCACGGTGGAGTCGGTCTCGCGGTAGCGGCGCTCCATGTTGACCAAGATGCCTTCGAAGGGGTGCTTCTTGCTCAGCTTTTTGCCAGAGCCGTTTTCAAGGCTGTAGTTGAATTTGATGTCCTCTTCGCCTGAGCCATACAACAGCACTTGGCGAATTTCGGGGCTGAGGTCTTCGTAGGGCGTGTCGAGGTCAAACTTGTAGTGCTTGGCCAAGCTCTCCAGCATGGTGAAGTAATGCGCGTTGCGGCGGTCCCAGCCTTTGATGGCGCCGCTGCCGAGGCTCAACGACGGAAACGCCACCACGCGAGCGGGGTCGAAATAGTCTTGGTGGCCCAAGCCATCGCACGCGGGACAAGCGCCCACGGGTGAGTTGAACGAGAACAAACGGGGTTCCAACTCGCTGATGGAGTAGGTGCATTGCGGGCACGAGAACTTGGCGTTGAACGCGTGCTCCACGCCTGTGTCCATCTCCAGCGCGATGGCGCGGCCTTCGGCCAAACGCAAGGCGGCTTCAAAGCTCTCAGCCAAACGCTGGCGCAAACCGGGTGGTGGTGCGGCCACGGCAATGTCGCCAATGCTGGGCGCTGTCACCGGGGCGGGTGCAGCAGGCGCCTCGTGGCGCACCTTGATGCGGTCTACCACCACATCGATGTCGTGCTTCTCGGTTTTCTTTAGCTCTGGCAGTTCGTCGTATTCGTACACCTGGCCTTCGATGCGAAAGCGCACATAGCCCTGCGCTTGCAGCTGCGTGAAGATTTCGCTGTACTCGCCCTTGCGGTTGCGCGCGATGGGTGCGAGCAGCATGAGCTTGGTGTCTTCGGGCAGGGCCATGACGGCGTCCACCATTTGCGACACGCTTTGCGCTTGCAGGGCCAAGTTGTGGTCAGGGCAATACGGCGTGCCTGCGCGGGCAAACAGCAGGCGCAGGTAGTCGTGAATCTCGGTCACCGTGCCCACGGTGGAGCGCGGGTTGTGGCTGGTGGCTTTTTGCTCAATGCTGATGGCGGGCGACAGGCCCTCAATCAGGTCCACATCGGGCTTGTCCAAGCGACCCAAAAACTGGCGGGCGTAGGCCGACAAGCTTTCCACATAACGGCGTTGGCCTTCGGCATACAGCGTGTCAAACGCGAGGCTCGATTTGCCCGAACCCGACAAACCCGTGATGACCACCAGCTGGTTACGCGGAATGTCGAGGTCGATGTTTTTCAGGTTGTGCGTGCGCGCCCCGCGAATGCTGATGTTTCGCATGGCAGAGGGGTGGCTCAGGGCTTGGCCAAGATAGGCGCCGTCAGTGGGGTGGTTCACGGGTCAGTCAAATAAAGGGCAACCCGCCATGATAGTGGCGGCGGGCCGACTTGGCTAGGAATGCGAGACAATGACGGGCTGTGACGATCAATTTAACCCCCGACCCCACGCTGGACGACAGCCCCACCATGACGCGAACCGAGCTGCGCGCCAGTGGCTCGCTCGCGTCCATCTTTGCCTTGCGCATGTTGGGTTTGTTTTTGGTGCTGCCCGTGTTTGCGCTGGAAGCCCGCAAGTACCCAGGCGGTGACGACCCCGCGCTGATTGGCTTGGCCATGGGTATTTACGGCCTGACACAGGGCATTTTGCAAATTCCGTTTGGCATGGCCTCTGACCGCTTGGGCCGCAAGCGGGTGATTATTTTTGGTTTGTTGGTGTTTGCCTTGGGTAGCTTGGTGGCGGGCAGTGCCGACACCTTGACCGGTTTGCTGGTAGGCCGCTCGCTGCAAGGTGCCGGTGCCGTGTCTGCCGCGGTCACGGCCTTGTTGGCTGATCTCACGCGTGATGTGGTGCGCACCAAAGCCATGGCTTTGGTGGGTGCGAGCATTGGGCTGATGTTTGCTTTGTCGCTGGTGGTGTCCCCGGTGATTGCGGCACACATTGGTTTGTCGGGCTTGTTTGTTTTAACGGCGGTGCTGGCGCTGCTGGGCACTGCTGTGGTGGTGTGGGTGGTGCCGCCTGAGCCGGTGGTGCATAAAGATGCCGCCCGTGGTGGTTTGCGCCATGTTTTGTCTAGCCCCGCACTGCTGCGCCTGAACATGGGTGTGTTTGTGTTGCATGCGGTGCAACTGGCCATGTGGGTGGCGATTCCTGCGTTCTTGGTGCAAGCCGGTTTGGGCAAGGACGACCACTGGCAAATTTATTTGCCCGCAGTCTTGGGCTCATTTGCGCTGATGGGCGGCGTGTTTCCGCTGGAACGCCGTGGCTATTTGCGAGCCGTATTTTTAAGCGCCATTGCCTTGATTGTTTTGGTGCAAGTGGCCCTGTTGTGGGTGTCGTCTGGCGCACCCAGCATCACCTGCTTGGCTTGGTTGTTGTTTGCGTTCTTTTGTGGCTTCAACGTGTTGGAAGCCACGCAGCCCAGCTTGGTGTCGCGCATTGCGCCCCCATCCTCACGCGGTGCGGCTATGGGCGTTTACAACACCCTGCAATCGTTGGGCTTTTTTACGGGTGGCGTGATGGGCGGTCAGCTTGTCAAAAGCTACGGCACACAAGGCTTGTTTTTAACTTGCGCGGCACTCATGATGCTGTGGCTGGTGGTAGCTTGGCCCATGGTGGCGCCCAAGCGTCCAGCCCATTCCGCAAAGACTACATAATTAGCCCCTATCTGGAGGAATTTACCCATGGCATCCGTTAACAAAGTCATCCTCGTCGGCAACTGCGGCCGCGACCCCGAAGTGCGCTACCTGCCTAGCGGCCAAGCCGTGGCCAATGTGAGCGTGGCTACATCGAGCCGCCGCAAAGACAAGAACAGCGGCGAGATGATTGAAGACACACAGTGGCACCGCGTCACGTTCTATGACCGTTTGGCTGAAATCGCTGGCGAATACGTCAAAAAAGGCCGCCCCATTTACGTGGAAGGCCGCTTGAAATATGGCGTGTACACCGACAAAACCACAGGCGTGGAAAAAAACACCGTGGACATCATTGCCACTGAGTTGCAACTCTTGGGCGGCCGTGAAGGCATGGGCGGCCCAAGTGGTGGTGGCGAAGAAGGCGGCGGTGGCTACAGCCGCCCAGCGGCGGCACCTCGTGCCGCAGCACCAGCAGCGCAACGCCCTGCGGCGCCTGCGCCTGCCAAGGGCGGTTTTGACGACATGGATGATGACATTCCGTTCTAATTCAGTCACCGCAAATTAAGCGCCCAATAAAAAAACCGACAGGTGATGAGCCCGTCGGTTTTTTTACGTCGGTGTTGCGTCAATATTTTTTGACGTTGTGCAATGTCTCTTGCGCAATCCAGCCAATGCGTCCCTCGGCATCCATGCGTTGAATGTCTTCGAGCGCCACGCGCATGATTTCGTTTTCTTCTTCTAATTTGTAAACACGGTTGCGCAAATTGCTCGCGTCTAACCACGAGCCGATGGCGCTGAGCAAGCGCGCAACAAAGACACCCCAATTAGGCATAGACGAAGAAGTGGAAAAGAAAGGTCATGCCAGAAGTCTATGGGCAAATGAGGAGATTCGATGAGGGACGCGTAACGAAGTGCATGCAAAAACGTTGACCAAAATAATTAAATATTTGCGTCAACAGTTGTGAATGAGATGCCGTTGTTTGATCACTCCGCTGTTGGAGTTGTTCAACCACCGTAAAGGAATTTATATGAACAAGTTGATTGCCTCTTTGATCGTTGGTGCTTTCTCTGCTGCCGCGTTCGCAACCTCACCCGTTGCACCAGTGGCAACACCTGCAACCGCCGCGCCTGCTGTGGCAGCTGCAACAGCTAAGGCTGAAACTGCGCCAGCGGCGAAAGCCCACGCCCAAAAAGTCGTGAAAGAAAAAACCGCTGTGGTGAAGACGGATGCCGCTCACAAAGTAGAAACCAAAGCGCCAGTCGCAGCCCTCAAGTAACGCCACTGCGGCATCAAGGCCGCGGGCAACTCAGGCAGGGGTTGCGTTCAGCGCTGCAGCGCTGGCAATGACCCCGCCGCCCAGACACACCTCACCGTCATACAACACAGCTGATTGGCCGGGTGTGACGGCCCACTGAGGGTCATCAAAGGCGAGCACCAGCTCGCCTTGTTCGTTGTAGCTCAATTCGCACGGTGCATCGGCTTGGCGATAGCGGGTTTTGGCCGCGTATCGACCAGGCGCAGGTTGATGCGGTGCGCACCAGCTCAGGTCGTCGGCATGCAACGAGCCATAGAGCAACCAAGGGTGGTCATGGCCTTGCACCACATACAAGGTGTTGGTCGCCAAATCTTTGCGGGCGACAAACCACGGTTGGTGTTCACCGCCACCGCGCTGTGCCCCTTTTTCTTTGAGTCCACCAATGCCCAAGCCTTGGCGTTGTCCCAGCGTGTAAAAACTCAAACCCACATGCGTGCCAATCTTGCGACCTCGCTCGTCTTTGATGGGGCCGGGTTCGTTGGCGATGTAGCGGTTTAAGAACTCGCGGAAAGGGCGTTCGCCGATGAAGCAAATGCCTGTGGAGTCTTTCTTCTTGGCGTTGGGCAAGCCGATTTCATCGGCAATGCGGCGCACTTCGGTTTTGTGCAGCTCGCCGACGGGAAACAAAGTTTTAGACAGCTGCGCTTGGTTCAAGCGGTGCAAGAAATAGCTTTGGTCTTTGCTGGGGTCCAAGCCTTTGAGCAGTTGAAACTCACCATTCACTTCGCGCACGCGGCAGTAGTGGCCGGTGGCAATTTTTTCAGCGCCTAACGCAAAAGCATGGTCTAAGAAGGCTTTGAACTTGATTTCGGCGTTGCACAAAATGTCGGGGTTGGGTGTGCGGCCCCCTTGGTATTCGCGCAAAAACTCGGCGAACACGCGGTCTTTGTACTCGGCGGCAAAGTTGACGTGTTCAATCTCAATGCCAATCACGTCGGCGACTGCCGCGGCGTCTACGAAGTCGATGTTGGACGAGCAGTATTCGCTGTCGTCATCGTCTTCCCAGTTTTTCATGAAGATGCCGACGACGTCGTAGCCTTGTTGCTTCAACAAGTAGGCACTGACGGCAGAGTCCACGCCGCCGCTCAAGCCCACCACCACACGTTTGTTATTTGCCATGCCGCAATTATCCCTTTGCGGGGTTGAGCACGCTGGGGTCGGTGTAGATCATGCTGAGCGGAAAGCGCTGTCCAGCCAAGTGGTCTTCTATGCAGCGCAACACCAGCGGGCTGCGCAGGCGGTGCGCATTGGCGCGAATGTCGTCAGGCGTCATCCACAGGGTGCGCACGATGCCTTTGTCTAACTTTGCGCCCAAGACTTGTGCACCCAATTCGCCACAAAAAGCGAGGCGAAAGTAAGTCACATCTTCTGCAGCACGGCCTTCGCGCGCGGGGCGCTGCAAGCGAGAGATGTAGATGCCGACCATCTCGGTGGGTTTGAAGGTGTGTGCGGTTTCTTCCAGCGCTTCGCGCGCGCATCCTTGTTCGGGTGATTCGCCTGGATCAAGGTGGCCCGCAGGGTTGTTCAGGCGCAAGCCTTCAGGGGTGTGTTCTTCGATCAACATGTAACGGCCATCGCGCTCAATGATGGCGGCGACGGTGACACTGGGCTTCCAACGTTTATTCATTTGGCCATTATCTTTCGGGTTATTACGCCTCAAAACATCACGCAAAGTCGTGTAACCTTGCGTCACTCTGACAAGGACTAGAACCTTCAAGTGGGCGACATGCTGGCGCGCCCATGATCCAAAAGACAGCAAGAGGCAATTGCATGAATTCGACACAAAAGCCGTGGTTAAGCGCTTACCCAGAAGGCGTGGCCGCAGAAATCGACACCACTGCGTACAGCTCATTGGTAGATTTGATGCAAGAAAGCTTTCGCCAATTTGGCGACCGTACGGCCTTCAGTTTCTTGGGCAAGGGCCTGACCTACAAAGAGCTGGATCGTTTGAGCCAAGTGTTGGCTGCATATTTGCAAAGCCTCGGGCTGGTGTTTGGGGACCGCGTGGCGATCATGTTGCCCAACGTTTTGCAGTACCCCATTGCCGTGGCCGCTGTGTTGCGTGCAGGTTTTGTGGTGGTCAACATCAATCCGCTCTACACCTCGCGAGAGTTGGAGGCGCAGCTCAAAGATTCAGATGCCAAAGCCATCGTGGTGCTCGAAAATTTTGGCGCCACTTTGCAAGAGTGTTTGGTGCGTACCCCTGTCAAACATGTGGTGTTGTGCGCCATGGGCGATCGGTTGGGTTGGCTCAAGGGCACGTTGGTCAACCATGTGGTGCGCAAAATCAAAAAAATGGTGCCGTCGTTTGAGCTGCCTTCAGCTGTGCGTTTCAATGACGCACTGTCGCAAGGCGAGGGTTGCACATTGACCTTGCCTGAAATTCATGGCGATGATTTGGCGGTGTTGCAATACACAGGTGGGACGACGGGGGTGGCCAAAGGTGCCGAGCTGTTGCACCGCAACTTGATTGCCAACATGTTGCAAGCCTCGGAGTGGTGTGGCCCTGCGCTCAAGCGCATTCCTGCCCACGAAATTCCCACCTTCATTTGCGCCTTGCCGCTGTATCACATCTTCGCCTTCAATGTGAACTTGATGTCGTGCATGCGCATGGGGGGGTGCTCGGTGCTCATTCCCAATCCGCGCGATTTGCCTGCTGTGCTCAAAGAGTTGACCAAGCATCGTTTTCATATCTTTCCAGCGGTCAATACCTTGTTCAACGCGTTGGCCAATCACCCCGACTTCAACAAAGTCGACTGGTCGCATTTGCAAGTGTCTTTGGGCGGTGGCATGGCCGTGCAAGGGCCTGTGGCCAAGCTTTGGTTAGAGAAAACGGGTTGCCCCATTTGCGAGGCTTACGGTTTGTCTGAAACCAGCCCTGCGGCCAGTAGCAACCCTGTGACGAGCAAGGTGTTCAACGGCGCGATTGGTGTGCCATTGCCCAGCACCGACATGAAGATCATCGACGACGACGGTAACGAAGTGCCGATTGGGACGCCGGGTGAGATTGCCATTCGGGGGCCACAGGTGATGGCGGGTTATTGGCAACGCCCTGACGAAACTGCGCGCGTGATGACAGCTGACGGTTTCTTCAAATCAGGCGATGTGGGGGTGATGGATGAGCGGGGTTTCTTCCGAATCGTGGATCGCAAAAAAGACATGATTTTGGTGAGCGGTTTCAACGTCTATCCCAACGAGGTGGAAGAGGTGGTGGCCGGTATGCCTGGCGTGATGGAGTGCGCGGTGATTGGTGTTCCAGATGAGCATTCTGGCGAAGTCGTCAAGTTGGTGGTGGTCAAGAAGGACCCGAGCCTCACAGAAGAGCAAGTGATGGCGCATTGCCGTCACAACCTGACGGGCTACAAGCGGCCCCGTGTGATTGAGTTCCGCACCGAGTTGCCCAAAACCCCCGTGGGCAAAGTGCTGCGCCGCGAATTGCGCGACAAGACCCCCGCATGAGTCGCGTGGCGTTGGTCAGCGCCATGCATGAAGAGCTGGCGGCGGTGCTGGCGCGCATGCCCGACGAACAAAAAACAGTCGTGGCGGGTCGGGCGTTTTGGGTAGGACATTGGCATGGGCACGAGGTGGTGGCTGTTCTCTCGCGCATCGGCAAAGTGGCTGCGGCCACGACTGCGACCACCCTGATTGAGCGTTTTGGTGTGAACCGCATTGTCTTTACGGGTGTGGCTGGTGGTTTAGCGCCGCATGTGAGTGTGGGGGATGTGGTGGTGGCGCGTGAGTTCATTCAGCATGACATGGATGCGTCGCCTTTGTTCCCACGTCACGAAGTGCCCTTGACGGGCATGACGCGTTTTGCTGCTGATCGAGCGCTGAGTGATGCTCTGGCCGCCGCCGCCCCTTTGGCATTGCAAGATATGCTGGCCACATTGCCCCAGACCGAGTGGCTCAATCTCGATTTACCCCATGCTCAAATCCATCAAGGTTTGATCGCCAGTGGTGACCGCTTTGTGTCGCAAACCGCTGAGAGCCAAACCTTGCAGCGTGAGTTGCCTGAGGCGTTGGCGGTAGAAATGGAATGCGCCGCCATGGCGCAGGTGTGCCATGACTACGGCGTACCTTTGGCCGCCGTGCGCACGATTTCAGATCGCGCCGATGACGCGGCGCATGTGGACTTCCCGCGTTTTATCCAAAGCATTGCCAGCCGCTACAGCGTGGCGGTGCTAGACCGCCTGCTGGCTAAGCTGCCCGTTTGATCACTTCAGCCAACCGCGCTTGCGGAAGTACCACATGGGCACCAACGCGCTGGCAATCATGAGGCCCAGCGCCATGGGATAGCCCCAGGTCTTGTCGAGCTCGGGCATGTACTGGAAGTTCATGCCGTAAATGCTCGCGATCAAGGTGGGGGGCAGCAAGGCCACGCTGGCCACCGAGAAGATTTTGATGATCTTGTTCTGGTTGATGTTGATGAAACCCACGGTGGCATCCATCAAGAAGTTGATTTTGTCGAACAAAAAGGCCGTGTGGTTGTCGAGTGACTCAATGTCGCGCAAGATTTGACGGGCTTCTTCAAATTGGTCGGCATTGAGCATGCGCGAGCGCATCATGAAGCTGACCGCACGGCGGGTGTCCATGACGTTGCGGCGAATGCGGCCATTCAAGTCTTCCTGACGGGCGATGGCGCCCAACACTTCACCGGCCAACTCGTCGGTCACGTCTTCTGACAGCACCAACTTGCCTGCTTTTTCGAGCTGATCGTAAATGTCTTCGAGGGTGTCGGCTGAATATTCGGCGTCGGCGTCAAACAGCTTGAGCAACACGTCTTTTGCGTCCTCAATCAGGCCAGGTGCACGGCGGGCGCGCATGCGCAGCAAGCGAAACACCGGCACATCTTCGTCGTGAATCGAAAACAACACGCCTTGGCTTTTGAGCGCCGAGTTGTTTTGGTTCAAGATGAACGCCACACGTTCGGTGCGAGGCTGGTCTTCGTGGGCGATCAAAAAGTCGCTGCGGATGTGCAGTTCGCCGTTGTCTTCTTCGTAAAAACGGGCAGATTCCTCAATGTCCTCGTCCATCGCATCCTCGGGGATGGAGAGACCGTAGTACTGCTTGATCCAGCGTTTTTCCTCAATCGTGGGCGATTCGAGGTCCACCCAGATGGGGCGAAATTTGGAGAGTTCTTCCAGCGACTCGATCTCTTCTTGAAAGAGACGACCGTTGGCCAGCGTGAAGATATTGAGCATGGCAGTCCTTGCGCGTGTGGCACAGAAATTCGAAGGGTGAAAAGTGCAGCTTTCGAATTCGCGTGGCGCTAAGGAGGCCCGATGCGATCCGAAAGCTACCGACTAGGGTAGGTTTCCAAGGAGATAGCTCCGCTGTTGATGTGGATCAGATTATCGCACCGTCGCCGTGCCATCTAGGGGTTTTCCGTAGGGTGTTTTTGCAGAGTTTTTGAACCATGCCCATTGCCTTTTTCTTACGCTGGGGGCATAGTGAAAGCGCTAACTCACCCATGGAGGTTTTTTATGAACTTGACGATCAGTGGTCACCATCTTGAAGTAACGCCCGCCTTGCGCACCTATGTGGAAGGCAAGTTAGACCGCATCACCCGACATTTCGATCAAGTGGTAGACGTGAAGGTGCTGCTTAGCATTGAGAACCAAACCGAGAAAGAGCGTCGTCAAAAGGCTGAATGCAATATCCACGTCAAAGGCAGCGACATGTTTGCCGAAAGCGCACATGAAGACATGTATGCGGCCGTGGACGAGCTGATGGACAAATTGGACCGACAGGTGGTCAAACACAAAGACCGTCTGCAAGACCACCACCATGCCAGTCCCAAGCGACTGATGTGATCTTGAAAAAACTTCTCAAAACCGCCGGAATCCGGCGGTTTTGTCGTTTTGGGGCTTGTTATTTTGTAGGTGCATAATCTGCGCTCAATCATGAACCGCCTAGCTTCCATTCTTCCTGCTGCACAAGTTCTCGTGCATGTCGAGGTCACCAGTAAAAAGCGCGCCTTTGAAGAGGCGGGCTTGTTGTTTGAGGGTCTGCACGGCCTCAACCGTGCCTTGGTGGCCGAGAGCTTGTTTGCCCGTGAGCGTTTGGGCTCCACTGGCTTGGGCCATGGCGTGGCCATTCCGCATGGCCGCATCAAAGGTTTGAAGTCGCCCATGGCGGCCGTGTTCCAGCTGGACAAGGCCATTGGCTTTGATGCCCCTGATGAGCAAGCTGTCAGCTTGCTCATCTTTTTGTTGGTGCCTGAGGCATCTACACAAAAGCATCTTGAAATCTTGTCAGAAATCGCCGAGCTCTTGAGCGACACGGGTTTGCGTGAAAAGATCAAAACTTGCGATGACGCGGCGGAGCTCCACCGCATCATCTCCACCTGGAACGCGGTGCAACCGTGAGGCCTTCCGTCATCAGCGCGGATGTGCTGTTTGAAGCTTTCCGTAGCCGTCTGCGTTGGGAGTGGATTGCTGGTCTAGGGGCCTCAGAGCGCCACTTTGACGAAGTGGCCGTGCGCAGCGCCCGTTCGGGTGCTGACTTGGTGGGTTACCTCAACTACATCCATCCCTATCGCGTGCAAGTGATGGGCGAGCGCGAAGCCAATTACGTCAGCAAAGCCAATCCTGAAGACAGTGCACGCCGCATTGCACGCATCGTCACGTTAGAACCTCCCATGTTGGTGCTGGCTGACGGTCAACAGCCTTCAGAAGCTTTGGTGTCGATGTGCGAGCGGGCTCAAATTCCGTTGTTCGCCACGAATGAATCGGCTGCGTTCGTCATTGACTTGTTGCGTGCCTATTTGTCCAAGCACTTTGCCGACCGAACCACCATGCACGGTGTGTTCATGGATATTTTGGGCTTGGGTGTGATGATCACCGGCGAGTCTGGCTTGGGTAAAAGTGAGCTGGGTTTGGAGTTGATTTCGCGTGGCAACGGCCTGGTGGCCGATGATGCGGTGGATTTGTATCGCATCAACCAAACCACCATTGAGGGCCGCTGCCCTGAGTTGCTGCAAAACTTGCTCGAAGTGCGCGGCATTGGTTTGCTGGATATCCGCGCCATCTTTGGCGAGACTGCCGTGCGTCGCAAGATGCGCTTGAAGCTCATTGTTCATTTGGTGCGCAAGGAAACCCTGGAGCGCGACTACGAGCGTTTGCCCCACGAGCCCCTCACCCAAGACGTGTTGGGTGTGCCTGTGCGAAAAGTGGTGATTCAAGTGGTGGCTGGTCGCAACATTGCGGTGTTGGTGGAAGCGGCTGTGCGCAACTCAATTTTGCAATTGCGTGGCGTGGACACTTACCAAGAATTTATTGCGCGTCATCAGCGCGCCATGCATAAGGGCTAAGCAGCCCAGATATGCGGGTGGAGCGTCGCAGTTTTTATCACTGTGGAAACAGGCCCGCCGCTACAATCATCGAATCCTAGCCACAGCGCCTCATTCGGCCTTTCACACCATGTTTGAATCTTGTCGAAATGCCTCAAGTTTTTTGCGTCAGCAACGCCGTGTCATTGCCTTGGCTTGCGTGGTTGCTTGTGTAGGGCTCACGGCTTGTTCGAGCAATTTGATTTACAAGCCTGAGGTCGTGCAAGGCAACTTCGTCTCACGCGAACAAGTGCAAGCTTTGCGCGCGGGCATGCCCCGTCAAGCTGTGCGTGATGTGCTGGGTACACCGTTGGTCACCAGCTTGTTCCATGCCGACCGTTGGGACTACGCCTTCACCATTCGTCGCCAAGGCGCTGAACCTCAGCAACGCCGTTTCAGTGTGTTCTTCAAAGGGGATGCGCTCGACCGCATTGAAGGCGACGCGCTGCCCACTGAGGCGGAGTTTGCGGCCAAGTTGGACAGTCGCCGCCCGCCTGCCAAGCTGCCGGAGCTCAAAGCGACCGACGCTGATTTGGCCAAATTCCCAGCCAAGCCTGCACCCGCTGCCAATGCAACCCAGTCCATGGCACCTGCTGGCCCTGTTTCTTACCCGCCGCTCGAAGCGGCCCGTTGATTATTGAAAGCGCCTGAACACCATGGCTCAATCTCCTGATACTTTGAAAATTGCCATCGCTGGCGCCAGTGGTCGCATGGGCCACATGCTGATCGAGGCGGTGCGCCATGACCCGACGTGCATCTTGGCGGGGGCTTTAGATGTGCCGTCTAGCCCTGGCATTGGCAACGATGCCACTGGATTTTTAGGTCAAGCCAGCGGTGTGAACATCGAAGCCGATGTGCGCAAAGGCTTGCAAAACAGCCATGTGTTGATTGATTTCACACGTCCCGAGGGCACGCTGGCGCATTTGAAAATTTGTCGCGAATTGGGCGTGAAGTTGGTCGTTGGTACCACCGGCTTTACCGACGAACAAAAAGCAGAAATCGCCGAAGCCGCCAAAGACATCGCCATCGTCATGGCGCCCAACATGAGCGTGGGCGTGAACGTGACCTTGAAGCTCTTGCAAATGGCGGCCCAAGCCATGCCGACCGGCTACGACATCGAAATCATCGAAGCCCACCATCGCCACAAAGTGGATGCACCTTCGGGCACTGCTTTGAAAATGGGCGAGGTGATCGCGGATGCCATCGGTCGCGACCTCAAAGACTGTGCGGTGTACGAACGCTACGGCCACACCGGCGAGCGTGATCCATCGACCATTGGTTTTTCGACCATCCGTGGCGGCGACATTGTGGGCGACCACACCGTGCTGTTTGCAGGCATTGGTGAGCGCATTGAAATTACACACAAGTCATCCAGTCGCGCTACTTATGCGCAAGGCAGCTTGCGTGCGGCCAGCTTTTTGGCGAACAAGAAGCATGGTCTGTTCGACATGTTTGACGTGTTGAATCTACGTTAACAGCCATGAACTTCTTCGCTGCTGCTTTGCAAGGTGATGCGCTCAGCGCCACCTTGGCTTTGGGCTTGTTGGCCATGTCTGTGGCGAGCTGGGCTGTGATTTTTTACAAGGCTTGGTTATTGCACCGTGTGAGTGAGGATGTGGCACACGGCAAAGCTGCCTTCTGGCAAGCGCGTGATGTGCAGCAAGGCATACAAGCCTTGGCATCGGTCGAGCGCTGTGCCGTCTTGTTGCCACTGGCGCAGGCCAACCAGCAACTGATGCCGGGGACCTTGGGTGCGCAAGGCGATGTGTCGGCGCAGCGCACGCGCGTGTTGCGCGATGCTTTGCATGGGGTGTTGCACCGTTTGCAGTCGGGCCAAGTGCTGCTGGCCACGGTGGGTTCAACGGCGCCATTTGTGGGCTTGCTCGGGACGGTGTGGGGTATTTATCACGCACTGACCGGCATCGCCACCGCGGGACAGCTCACGATTGAACGGGTGGCGGGTCCTGTGGGTGAGGCCTTGGTCATGACCGCGGCGGGTTTGGCGGTGGCGCTGCCCGCGGTGCTGGCGTTTAACGTGATGGGCCGCGTGATCAACCGTTTGGAGCAAGAGCTGGAAGGCTTTGCCCACGATCTGCGAGCGCTCTGATGGCCTTCGGACGTTTTGAGCGCACGCCAGGCCAAACGCCCATGAGCGACATCAACGTCACCCCCTTGGTCGACGTGATGATGGTGTTGCTGGTCATCTTCATCATCACCGCGCCTTTGATGGTCAGTGCTTTGAAGCTCGATTTGCCCAAAACCGACGGGGCTCAAGCGAGCAGCGCACCGCCGCGCTTTGTCAAACTCAGCATCGACGCCAAGGGTGTGGTCTACCTTGACGACAAAGCCACCTCTCTGGATGACCTCAAACGCAGCTTGAATGCCCAAGCGTCCAAGGCTTTGGCCACGGACCACGGCGAATTGCCTGAAGTGCAACTGCGCGCCGACGAGCGCGTGCCCTACGGCAAAGTGGTCGAAGTCATGGGCCTGGCCCAGCAAGCAGGCATGAACCGCATTGGCTTTGTGACCGAGCGCAAACCGCCGTCAGCGGCGCCCTGATTTCCCCTTCAAGCAAGGCCTAAAATCTAGGCATCTCCAGCCTTTGCTTTTGAAGGCGTTGCTCTCCGCCGTGGGCGGGGCTCTTTGACTGATTCCATGCAAGACAAATACAACCACACCGAGGTCGAACGCGCCGTTCAGGCCGCTTGGACCCAAGCCGACGCCTACCGCGTGACCGAAGACGCGTCGAAGAAAAAGTTCTACGCCTGCTCCATGCTGCCTTACCCCAGCGGCAAGCTGCACATGGGCCACGTGCGCAACTACACCATCAACGACATGCTCACGCGCAACCTGCGCATGAAGGGCTACAACGTGTTGATGCCCATGGGCTGGGACGCCTTCGGTTTACCTGCTGAAAATGCCGCACTCAAAAATGGCGTGCCACCGGCTAAGTGGACCTATGAAAACATCGCCTACATGAAGAAGCAAATGCAGGCGATGGGTTTGGCCATTGACTGGTCACGCGAAGTGGCCACCTGCGATGCGACTTACTACAAGTGGAACCAATGGTTGTTCTTGAAGATGCTTGAAAAAGGCATTGCCTACCGCAAGACCCAAGTGGTGAACTGGGACCCGGTGGACCAAACCGTGTTGGCCAACGAACAAGTGATTGACGGCAAAGGCTGGCGCACCGGCGCGCCGGTTGAGAAGCGTGAAATTCCTGGCTATTACCTCGACATCACCCGCTACGCGCAAGAGTTGCTGGAACACGTGCAAATGGGCAACGACAAAGCCACGCTGAACGGCTGGCCCGACAAAGTGCGCTTGATGCAAGAGAACTGGATTGGCAAGTCTGAAGGTGTGCGCTTTGCGTTCACCCACGACATCGCTGGCACTGACGGCGCACGCATTGGCGACGGCAGGATGTATGTGTTCACCACACGTGCTGACACCATCATGGGCGTGACTTTCTGTGCCGTGGCTGCCGAGCATCCACTGGCGTTGCACGCGGCGGCCAGCAACCCTGCTTTGGCCGCTTTCCTTGAAGAATGCAAGAGTGGTGGCACGACCGAAGCCGAGTTGGCCACGCAAGAGAAAAAGGGCATGCCCACGGGCTTGTTCGTCACGCATCCGTTGACGGGGGCCAAGGTCGAAGTTTGGGTGGGCAACTACGTGCTCATGTCTTACGGCGATGGCGCGGTCATGGGCGTGCCTGCGCATGACGAGCGTGACTTTGCGTTTGCTTTGAAATACGACTTGCCGATCAAGCAAGTGGTGTCGGTCAAAGACCAGGCATTCAACGACCAAGCCTGGCAAGAGTGGTACGGCGACAAACAAAACTGCGTGTGCATCAACTCCGGTGAACTCGACGGTTTGAACCAAAAAGCTGCCGTCCACAAAGTGGCGGAGCTGTTGGCCGGCAAAGGCTTGGGCGAGAAGAAAACCACCTGGCGTTTGCGTGACTGGGGCATCAGCCGCCAGCGCTACTGGGGCACACCCATCCCCATCATCCACTGCGACGAACACGGTGCGGTGCCCGTGCCCGAAAAAGATTTGCCCGTGGTGCTGCCGCAAGACTGCATCCCCGATGGCTCTGGCAACCCGCTGCACAAACACGAAGGTTTCCATGCTGGGGTGACTTGCCCGGTCTGCGGCAAGCCCGCGCGTCGCGAGACCGACACCATGGACACCTTTGTGGATTCGTCGTGGTACTTCATGCGTTATTGCGACCCCACCAACGCCGACGCGATGGTGGCCGAAGGTGCGCAGTACTGGGCGCCGATGGACCAATACATTGGTGGCATTGAGCATGCGATTTTGCATTTGCTCTACGCCCGTTTCTGGACCAAGGTCATGCGCGACATGGGGCTGGTCAAAGTGGATGAGCCCTTCACCAAGCTGCTCACGCAAGGCATGGTGCTCAACCACATCTACTCCCGTCGCACCGCCAAAGGTGGCAAAGATTACTTCTGGCCACACGATGTCGAACACGTGCTCGACGACGCAGGCAAAGTGGTGGGCGCCAAGCTCAAAAATGCCGCCGAGAGCAGTGATGGTTTGTTGCCTGTGGGCACGGCCATCGACTACGAAGGCGTGGGCACCATGTCCAAGTCGAAGAACAATGGCGTGGACCCGCAAGACTTGATCGAGCGCTACGGCGCTGACACCGCGCGTCTGTACACCATGTTCACGGCGCCGCCCGAAGCCACGCTGGAGTGGAACGATGCGGCGGTGGAAGGCAGCTACCGCTTCTTACGCCGTGTGTGGAACTTTGCGCACAAGCACGAAGCCACGCTCAAGGTCGCTGCCGTTGGCAACTTGAGCGTCGCCAAGCCACGCAAAGAGGCGGCTGATTTGCGTCGCGAAATGCACGTGGTGTTGAAGCAAGTCAGCTACGACTACGACCGCATGCAATACAACACCGTGGTGTCGGGTTGCATGAAATTGCTCAATGCCTTGGAAGATTTCAAGGCCGATGGCAGTGATGGCGACAACGCGGTGCTGTGCGAAGGTGTTTCCATTTTGTTGCGCATGCTGTATCCCGCATGCCCGCACATCACCGCCAACTTGTGGGCTGAGCTGGGCTATGCCGCACGTTTGGGCAACTTGCTCGACACGGCATGGCCTGAAGTGGATGAAAGCGCTTTGCAACGTGACGAGTTGGAGCTGATGCTGCAAATCAACGGCAAGTTGCGCGGCGCTGTGGTCGTCAGTGCCACGGCGAGCAAAGAACAAATTGAGCAAGCCGCATTGGCCACCGAGGCCTTCATCAAGCAAGCCAATGGCGCTGCCCCGAAGAAGGTCATTGTGGTGCCTGGCCGTTTGGTCAACATCGTCGTTTAAAGGTTCACATGATGACTACGCGCCGTTCATTGCTGATGTCCTCTTTGCTTGCCACAGCGCTGGCGGGGTGTGGTTTTGAATTGCGCAAAGCGCCGAATTACGCGTTCAACACGCTGTACAGCACGATCCCCCCGGTCTCTCCTTTTGGCGCCAAGCTCAAGCGCAGCTTGGAGTCGTCAGGGCAGGTGGAGGTCATCAATGACCCCCGCCAAATTGAGCGTGCGCAAGTCATTTTTGACCAGCTGTTTGAGTTCCGCGAAAAAGTCGTGGTGGGGCGCACGTCCTCGGGTGCCATTCGTGAATTTCAATTGCGCTTGCGCTATCGATTCCGTCTGCGCAGCAGCAACGGCACTGAGCTGATCCCTGATACAGAAATTTTGCTCACGCGCGACATCAACTTCAACGAAACGGGCGCCTTGTCCAAAGAGTCGGAAGAGGCGTTGCTCTACCGCGACATGGAAAATGACTTGGTGCTCCAGCTCCAGCGTCGCTTGGCCTCTGTGCGTCAGATCTAAGCATGCAAATCGCTGCGCTTCAGTTCTCACGGCACCTGCAAGAGCAGGCCAGCAAAGGTGTGCGTAGCCTCTACACCTTCCATGGCGATGAGCCGCTGTTGCAACAAGAGGCGCTGGATGCCTTGCGCACCACCGCGCGTGCACAGGGGTATACCGAGCGTAGCGTCTACACCGTCGCAGGGGCGCACTTTGATTGGGGCGAGGTGCTGGCCGCAGGGGGTTCCATGAGCTTGTTTGCAGACAAACAGCTCATTGAAATTCGCATTCCTTCGGGCAAGCCTGGCAAAGAAGGCAGCACCGCCTTGCAGCACATTGCCGAACTGGCGGTGGGCAATGACAGCACCTTGACCGTGGTGCTGTTGCCCCGTTTGGACAAAGCCACCAAAAGTTCAGCGTGGTTCAGTGCCTTAGAAAACAATGGCATCAGCGTGCAGCTCGACCCCGTTGAGCGCCACGCCTTGCCCACCTGGATTGCGCAGCGCTTGGGCGCGCAACAACAACGTGTGGCCGCTGGTGAAGCGGGGCAACACACCTTGCAATTTTTCGCCGAACGTGTGGAGGGCAACTTGCTCGCCGCCCATCAAGAAATTCAAAAGCTCGCTCTCTTATATCCAGAGGGCGAGTTGAGTTTTGAGCAGGTCGAACGCGCCGTGTTGAATGTGGCGCGTTACGACGTGTTCAAGCTGTCGGAAGCAGTGTTGAGTGGGCAGCCCTTGCGTGTACAACGCATGCTCGATGGCTTGAAAGCCGAAGGCGAAGCGGAGGTGCTGGTGCACTACACGCTGGCCGAAGAAATTCGTGCCTTGAAGCGCGTCAAAGATGCCGTGGCGTCGGGCAAAGCCTTGCCCATGGCTCTGCGCGAGCAGCGCATTTGGGGGCCGCGCGAACGTTTGTTTGAACGCGTGCTGCCGCGCTTGAGCGTGGGCATGCTTGAAAAATTGTTGCAATCGGCGCATCAAGTCGATGGCATTGTCAAAGGGTTGAAAACGCCCGAATGGCCGGCCGATAACTGGCAAGCCCTGCACCGTTTGGCCATGCGTTTGTGCCGCGCTTGTATGCCGCGCCATGCTTAATTAGGAAAACACACCATGACAACACTCAACGTTGCGGATCACATGCACGCACTTGGACGCCAAGCCAAAGTGGCCTCGGCCCAAATGGCCAAAGCCTCTGCCGCAGTCAAAAGCGCCGCGCTGCGCAAACTGGCCGCTTTGTTGCGCGAGAACATCGATGCGTTGCAAATCGACAATGCCAAAGACATTGCGCGTGCGATGGCTGCGGGTCTTGATGCGCCGATGGTGGACCGCCTGAAACTCACGCCCAAAGTGTTGGAAACCTGCGCACAAGGCTGCGAACAGCTGGCTGCCATGCCCGACGTGATTGGTGAAATCATGGGCATGAAGCAGCAACCCAGCGGCATTCGCGTAGGCCAAATGCGCGTGCCTTTGGGGGTGTTTGGCATGATTTTCGAAAGCCGTCCTAACGTGACAATTGAAGCTGCCTCGTTGTCCATCAAGAGCGGCAACGCGTGCATCTTGCGCGGCGGCTCGGAAGCGATTGAGTCCAACAAAGCCTTGGCCCAGTTGGTGCAACAAGCGCTGAGTGACAGTGGCTTGCCTACCGACGCCGTGCAACTGGTGCAAACCACCGACCGCGAAGCGGTGGGCCACTTGATTGCCATGCCCGAGTTTGTGGATGTCATCATCCCGCGCGGTGGCAAAGGTTTGATTGAGCGCATCAGCCGCGACGCCAAAGTGCCTGTCATCAAACATTTGGACGGCAACTGCCACACCTATGTGGATGACCCGTGCGACATCGCCATGGCCGTGACCGTGGCCGACAACGCCAAGACCCAAAAGTACAGCCCGTGCAACGCCAGCGAAAGCTTGCTGGTCGCACGTGGGGTGGCCGCTGAGTTCTTGCCAAAGATCGGCGCCATCTATGCTGCCAAGGGGGTAGAGATGCGTTGCTGCCCCGAAGCCAAAGCTATTTTGGCTAGCGTCCAAGGCGCCAACCTCAAAGATGCCACCGAGCAAGATTGGTATGAGGAATACCTAGGCCCCATCATCAGTGTGAAAGTGGTGGACGGCTTGGACGCCGCCATTGCCCACATCAACCATTATTCGAGTCACCACACCGAATCCATCCTCACGCGTGACCACATGCATGCCCAGCGCTTCATGCGCGAGGTGGACTCGTCCAGCGTGATGGTCAATGCCAGCACACGCTTTGCAGATGGTTTTGAATACGGTTTGGGTGCTGAAATAGGCATTTCCACCGACAAATTCCACGCCCGTGGGCCGGTCGGCATTGAAGGCCTGACCTCGTTGAAATACATCGTGTTGGGTCAAGGCGAAATTCGCGTTTAAACCGAATGCGTGGGCCCTAGGTCCTAAAATGGCTTTCTACTTTTCGAGACACCATGGTCCCACACCTCATCACGGCCCTCAACGGCCCCATCAACGAGCTTGAACAACGCATCCTCGATTCCATGCCTGCCATTGAGCGGTGGTTTCGTTTGGAATGGATGGAGCACACGCCTCCGTTCTACAGTTCAGTCGATATTCGCAATGCAGGTTTCAAGCTCGCGCCGGTTGACACCAACCTCTACCCAGGCGGCTGGAACAACCTCACGCCGGAGATGTTGCCCCTGGCGGTGCAAGCCGCGATGGCCGCGATTGAAAAAATCTGCCCCGAGGCGCGCAACCTGTTGTTGATTCCCGAGAACCACACGCGCAACACCTTCTACTTGTCGAACGTGGCGCAACTGCAGCGCATCTTCCACATGGCGGGTTTGAATGTGCGCATCGGGTCGATCAACCCCGAGATCAAAGAAAACACCACCATTGATTTGCCCAATGGCGACAGCGTGACGCTCGAGCCCGTGATCCGTGGCAAGCACCGCTTGGGGCTGAAAGACTTTGACCCCTGCACCATCTTGCTCAACAACGATTTGAGCGCAGGCATTCCCGGCATCTTGGAAGACTTGCACGAGCAACATCTGTTGCCACCGCTGCACGCCGGTTGGAGCGTGCGTCGCAAGAGCAAACACTTCGAGTGCTATGAAGAAGTGTCCAAGCGCTTTGGCAAATTGTTGGGCATCGACCCTTGGCTCATCAACCCCATGTTCAACCAGTGTGGCGAAGTCAACTTCGCCGAAGGCACGGGCATGGATTGCTTGAAGACCAATGTGGATGCCTTGCTCACCAAGGTCAAGCGCAAATACAAAGAGTACGGCATCAACGAAAAACCATTTGTCATCGTCAAGGCCGACAACGGCACCTACGGCATGGGCATCATGACCGTGCGCGATGTCAAAGACTTGGATGTGGTCAACCGCAAGACGCGCAACAAAATGAGCGTGGTCAAAGACGGCCAGGAAGTCAACCAAGTGATCATTCAAGAAGGGGTGCTCACGCACGAGCGCTTGAACGACGCAGTGGCCGAACCCGTGGTTTACATGATGGATCGCTACGTGGTGGGGGGCTTCTACCGCGTGCATGCCGACCGCGGGGTGGATGAAAACTTGAACGCCCCTGGCGCGAGTTTTGTGCCTTTGGCTTTTGAGCAAAGCGCGCACACGCCGCAGCCAGGCATGAAGCCAGGTGCCAGTGCCCCCAACCGCTTTTACATGTATGGCGTCATTGGCCGCTTGGCCATGTTGGCCGCGAGCTACGAGCTCGAAGCGACAGATCCTGAACAAGAAAACTACGACTGAGGTTACCCATGGAACAACACGGCAAATCGTCGCTCGCGGCGCTTACCCTAGGCGCGATTGGCGTCGTTTACGGCGACATCGGCACCAGTGTGCTGTATGCGATGAAAGAAGTGTTTGGCTCGGGCCATGTCGAGTTCACACCCGACAACATCTTTGGCATTTTGTCCATTTTCTTTTGGACGTTGACGGTCATTGTGTCTGTCAAGTACGTGACCTTGGTGTTGCGCGCTGATAACCATGGCGAAGGTGGTTTGGTGGCGATGTTGGCTTTGGCGTCCATGGCTGTGAAAGATCGCCCTGTGCTGCGCCACCGCATGTTGATTGTGGGCATTTTTGGCACCTGTTTGTTTTATGGCGATGGTGTGATCACGCCCGCTATTTCAGTGCTGTCAGCCGTCGAAGGTTTGGAGGTGGTGTCGCCTGCCTTTAAGAAGTATGTGATTCCACTCACGCTCATCATTTTGTTTGGTTTGTTTGCCGTGCAAAAACGCGGCACGGGAGGCATTGGCAAGTTTTTTGGCCCCATCACCGTGGTCTGGTTTGCCGCTATTTCTGCCTTGGGTGTGTATCACATTGCTTCTAATCCCGAGATCTTGTGGGCCATCAGTCCCCACCATGCGCTGCGCTTCATCTTCACGGAGCCAGAAGTCACGTTTTTGATTTTGGGTGCGGTGGTTCTGTGTGTGACGGGCGGTGAAGCCTTGTATGCAGACATGGGCCATTTCGGCAAAAAGCCGATTCGCATTGCCTGGTTCTTCATCGTTATGCCGTCGTTGACCTTGAACTATTTTGGCCAAGGGGCGTTGTTGCTCAATGAGCCTGAAGCTGTGGCTAACCCCTTCTTCAACATGGCGCCTGATTGGTTGCTCGTGCCCTTGGTGGGCTTGGCAACCGCCGCAACGGTGATTGCGTCGCAAGCCTTGATCTCAGGTGCGTTCAGCGTGACCAAGCAAGTGGTGCAACTGGGCTTCTTGCCACGCTTGCAAGTCTTGCACACCAGTGTGCAAGACACCGGCCAGATTTACATCCCGTTTGTGAACTGGGGTTTGTTTGGCGTGATTGTGTTGGCCGTGATGATGTTCAAGTCATCTAGCAACTTGGCGGCGGCTTATGGCATTGCCGTGTGTACCGACATGCTCATCACCACCGTGTTGACTTTCTTTGTGATTCATTACGGTTGGAAATATCCTTTCTGGTGGTGTTTGGCGGCCACAAGCTTTTTCTTCTCCGTCGATTTTGTGTTCTGGGCCTCGAACCTGTTGAAACTGTTCGAAGGGGGTTGGTTCCCCTTGTTGATCGCGTCGGTCATCATGATGCTCATGCTCACCTGGCGTGATGGTCGTGGCATTCTTTACGAAAAACGCAAAGAAGATGCGCTGGACTTGAGCAGCTTCTTGGATGCGGTGTTCTTGTCACCACCCACCCGGGTGGATGGTACGGCCGTGTTTTTGACCTCCGGCAAAGGCGCGGTGCCTAATGCCATGTTGCACAACCTCAAACACAACAAAGTGCTGCACAAGCAAAACCTGTTTGTGAATGTGCAAAACCATGAAGTACCTTGGATTGATGAAGCAGAGCGCTTGCAAATCCATGCTTTGGGCAACGATTGCTGGCAAGTGGAAATTCACTACGGTTTCAAGGACGACCCAGATGTGCCCGGCGCATTGAAGCATCTGCATGGTTTGGGGTGCGAAACCAATGCCATGACCACCAGCTATTTCTTGTCGCGTGACAGCATCGTGCCGACCGTCGGCAGTGGCATGTCCGAGTGGCGCGAGAAGTTGTTTGCACAAATGCATCTCAATGCCAGCTCTGCGGCCGACTTCTTGAACTTGCCTAGCAACTCCGTGGTGGAGTTGGGCAGCAAAATCGAAATCTAAACACCATGCACATCCTCTTCGTCGCAGACCCGTTGTTGTCCTTCAAAATTTACAAGGACACCACGTTTGCGATGATGCGTGAAGCGCAGCGTCGCGGCCACCAAGTGTTGGCCTGCGAGCCGCAAGACATTGTGTGGCAAAGCGGTCAGCAAGTGTCTGCACGTGTGCAGCAGGTGCGTTTGACAGGTGACACGGCGCATTGGTTTGAGGTGCAAAGTGTGGATGCGCACTATGCACTCACAAATGCAGATGCCATCGTCATGCGCAAAGACCCGCCGTTCGATGCCGAGTACTTTTATGCCACCCACTTGCTCGAGCAAGCCGAGCGCGAAGGGGCCAAGGTGTTCAACAAGCCCGCGGCTTTGCGCGACCATCCGGAGAAGTTAGCCATTTTGGAGTTTGCGCAATTCATCAGTCCCACACTGGTGACGCGCAGCGCCGAGGCCATCCGTGATTTTCATGCACAACACCGCGACATCATCTTGAAGCCACTCGATGGCATGGGCGGCATGGGCATCTTCCGTGTGAAAGACGATGGTTTGAACCTTGGCGCCATCATCGAAACCCTCAACCGTGACGGTGCCCAAACCGTCATGGTGCAAAAGTTCATTCCCGCCATCGATCAAGGCGACAAGCGTGTGCTGGTCATTGGCGGCAAGGTCGTGCCTTATTGCTTGGCGCGTATCCCGCAAGGGGGGGAAGTGCGTGGCAACTTGGCTGCGGGCGGCAAAGGCGTGGCCCAAGCGATCTCCGCACGTGACCAAGAAATCGCCGAAGCCCTTGGCCCCCTCCTCGCCGAGCGCGGTTTGTTGTTGGTCGGGTTGGACGTGATTGGGGACTGCCTCACCGAGGTGAACGTCACCAGTCCCACATGCTTCCAAGAAATCTTTGACCAAACCGGTTTCGATGTGGCTGCTATGTTTGTCGACGCGTTAGAAAGCGCGACTCTGCAATAACAGAGCAAACCCAGCCACACAGCAGTCAGCGTTCGATGTGGCGCCATTCACCGCGCAGCGGTGTAAGCCACGGCGAATGCTGGCTGATGCGTGGCGTGCGAGATCAAGAATGGCAAGAGATCAAGCGCGCAACTGACCATCCACAAACACCGTCAACTCCCCCGGGGCAAACGGCGTCCACACTTCATTGGTGGTCAACGGCGTTGTCACCACCACCGCCACACGGTCATCGGGTGACGCGTGCTCTGCGAAGTTGATGCTCATGTCTTGGTCACTCAAGGTGGCTTTTGCAAATGGGTGTTTGCGCTCGATGTAACAAAGATTCGTCGAGGCATGCGCCCACAGCGCTTGACCATTGGACAGCAAGAAATTGAATGTGCCGTGCTTGGCGATTGAGGGCACCAATTCTTTCAAAGTCAGTGTGAGTTCATCAATGGACGGCACATTGGCATGTGACTTGGCCATCTCTTGCATCAGCCAGCAAAACGCGCGTTCGCTGTCGGTGTGCCCCACAGGTTTGAAGCTGCCGTGCAAACGCGGTGCGTAGTTTTCTAAATTGCCATTGTGTGCAAACACCCAATAACGTCCCCACAACTCGCGCACAAAGGGATGACAGTTCTCCAGCGACACCACCCCTTGCGTGGCTTTGCGGATGTGCGAAATGACGTTGCGGCTTTTGATGGGGTACTTGCGAATCAGCTCAGCCACGGGCGAGGTGCTGGCAGGCAAGTGATCGATGAAGTGGCGCAAACCGCGGTCTTGCTCTGAACCTTCAAAAAAGGCAATGCCCCAGCCATCGGCGTGGTGATCGGTCACGCCCGCGCGTTGTGCAAAGCCACTGAAGCTGAAGGTCGCATCTGTGGGGTTTTTGCAGTTGAGTCCGAGCAGCTGGCACATGGTCTTTCAATCCAAAGTCAATCGGTGTGCGGATGGGGTTGACGAATGCGCCAAGCGGCGAAAAGGGCGACCATGCAAACAAACGCCAGCATCAAAAACACTTCGTCAAACGCCGCCAAACGCATGGTCGAGGTGCGGGCGTTGGTGAGCGAATCACCGTGCATCGCCAATCGCCATTCCAGCAAAATGCCGCACAAGCTCACGCCTGCAGCCCCACCCAGCATGCGCAAAAAGTTGATCACACTGGCCCCTTGGGGAATCAAGCTGCCGTCCATGCCACGCATGGCACCGATGTTGAGCGAGGGCAAGATAAAGCCCAAGCCAATGCGCCCTAAGATGGCAAAGGCCACCAATACCCACAAGCCGGTTTGCAAATTCACGCAGAGCATGAGCGCGAATGAAAGTGCCAGCAGCAGCAAGCCAAAACTCACCATCAAGTGGGTGGGGTGCGTGCTGGAATAACGACCCACGATCGCAATCGTGATGGCCAACAACAGACCTGCTGGCAACAGCAAGGTACCCACATAACTTGGCGACAGCCCCAAGCCCAGTTGCAAATACAAAGGCAGCAAATACGTGGAGCCAAACAGCGCGATGCCGTAAATGAAGGCCACCGTGGTGCCCATGGCAAATGGGCGATGAGAGAACAAGGCCAAGTTCATCAGCGGTTTGCCATCATGTCGTGTTTGCGCACGCTGCCACATCACAAAACCAACCGTACACACCACGGCGGCAGCAATCAGGGCAAAAGACGTTGTCACATTGCCACTGTGCAACATCACCAAGCCATTGAGCAAGCACAGCGTGCCAACCGTCGCGAGTGTGAGTCCGCCTAAATCGAGGGACGGCTTGCCGTGGTTGGCGCTCACGCCGCCAGGTGCAGTGGTGGGCACATAGCGCATGGCCATCCACATCGAAATGGTGCAAAACGGCACCACCATGAAAAATAAAGCGCGCCAACTCATCCAGTCCACCAACAAACCACCGATGCTGGGGCCGAGCGCGGGGGCCAACACCACGCCCATGCCAAAGAAGCTGTTGGCACGTCCTTGCTCTGAGGTGTCAAACGCACGCAAGATGATGATGGCGGGAATGGGCTGCACCACGCCAGCCGCCAAACCTTCGATGACACGTGCGGCCAACACCAAGTTGTAATCCGTGGAAAGCCCGCCAGCAATGCCTGCGCTGAGCAACACCCACATACAACCCATGTAGGTGGTGCGATAACCAAAGCGCGCCAACAGCCAAGGTGTCGTGAGCATGGACACCGTCATGGCCACCATGAAGCTCGAACTCACCCACTGTGCCGACTCTTGGCCAATGCCAAACTGCAAGCTCATGTCGGGGATGCCCACGTTCATGATGGTGGACGACATGATGGCCGCCATGGAGCCAATCATCACGGTGGTCAGCATCAGCCAACGGTGACGGGTGCCGTAGCGACTTTGTAGCGCAGCCAGTGAGTCGCGCTCAGCCATGAATTTCTTTCGAGGCGCAAGCTTGGCAAATGCACGCTTGGTGGCGGGCGGCAGCAGGCACTTTGGCCAGCAACTCAGGCGAGAACGACACGTTCACACACCAACACTTGGCCACGGGGTTTCCCGTCGCTTTGGCCACTTCCATGGCGCACTGATTGGGCTGGCCGCACAAAGGGCAGGCGCAAGCGTCAACGGGGGCCGAGAAGGGATTAGGCATGCCCCAAAGTGTAGCGAAGCGAACAAGGCACAATCACAAACGCTTATGTACGAATTTCCGCCCACGCCAGAAGCTGCTCAACTGCGACTTGACCAAGTTCGCCCCAAAGACTATGCACACACGCGCAATGCTTTGGATGGTGCGGTGACGCATTTGTCGCCCTACCTGACGCATGGGTTTTTGAGTGTCCCAGACGTGGCCAGCGCCATGTACCACCAGTACCGCGTCGGTGTGCAACACAAGCTGATTTATGAGCTGGGCTGGCGTGAATACTTCCAGCACATGCACCACCATTTGGGCGATGGCATTGCGAAGTCGTTGCGCGAAGGCCTGTTGCCTGAATCCGAGTACAGCACCGAGGTACCCGAAGACGTGCGCCACGCATGCTCCCGTGTGCCCGTGATCGACAACGCGATTCGCATGCTCTACACCACCGGTTATTTGCACAACCATGTGCGCCTGTGGGTGGCCAGCTACATCGTGCATTTGCGCAAAGTGCATTGGCGGGTGGCCGCAGATTGGATGTACGGCCATTTGCTCGATGGCGACTTGGCCAGCAACTACCTCAGCTGGCAATGGGTGGCGGCAACAGGCAGCAACAAGCCGTACTTGTTCAATGCGGACATGGTTGAGAAATTTGCGCCCGAAATTTGGCACAGCCGTGGCACATCGATTGATGTGAGTTACGAGTTGATGGAGATTTTGGCGACCAGTCAGGCGACTGTGACGCAAGTGCGTAAAAACGAATTGGCTTGGGATGAGCCCAAGGTCTTCACCGAGCCGCCTGCGGAACTGGGGTTCACAAAACCTGTGGCCAATGATGTGGCAGGCAAGTCGGTGTGGCTCGTGCATCCGTGGGTGTTGGCGGATTTGCCAAACGATTTACCGGAAAACGTGGTGTGCGTGGCGGTGGCATTTGCAGAGCACACGCAAGCGCATCCGTGGAATGCCTTGCGCTGGAACTTTGTGGGCGAACGCATGGCGACCCTCACCCCACACCGTTGGTTTGCCTCTGCGCAGGAGGTGCTGCACGCGTTGGCGCACGCGCAGAGTGTGCAAACCGTGGCGCACCTGTGCTTGCCAAATCTTGCCGAAAGCCAAGTACAACTGCGGCCTGCAACACGTTTGTTCCGTCACATCGACAAGCCAATGGATTCATTCAGCAAGTGGTGGGTGCAGGTGAACAAGAACGTGCGGCACTTGCAGCAACTGGTCTACCCGCTGCCTGCGCGGCTGCCCACGCCTTGAACGCGTTTTGATGCGCCTTATTCGCCAGGCGCTGGTGTGACTTTGCTGATGAAGTATTCCGTCTCGCCAAAGCAGCTGGGCAAGCCTTTGTGCTGCTCGTACTCCACCACCACTTTTTGACCAATGTGCGCATTGATTTGATCGGCGATGGCCGTGTCGCGCACGGTGAACGTGAATTTCTCAGGAATGGCGGGCATCACGGCCAAGGCGCGCACTTGTTCGCCTTCCCAAGTTTTGCAAATCCAACCTTTGTAAGACAGCTTTTGCACATAACCCACGCTCTCGCCTTTGGAGTAAGTGAAGTGGTATGAAAACAGCAGATACACGCCAACCGCCATGATGACGGTCAACACCAAACCAATCACGGTGCGCAGTGCAAAGCGTAGGGTGGCGCTAATCAAGGGATGTGTCATGGCAAAGGCTCAATCGAAGAATGGAATCATTCCATCATAGTTCGCCGTGGCCATGAAAAACGGCTCCCGCAGGAGCCGTTTTCTTTTGCGTGACGTCGCTGGGCTTAGGCTTGACCGGCCTTCACGTGTCTGCGCCATGCGTGCAACAAAGGTTCGGTGTAGCCGCTGGGCTGCTCTTTGCCTTTGAACACCAAGTCGAGTGCCGCTTGGTAAGCCGGCGCTTTGGCAAAGCGGCCGGTCATTTTTTGGTACAGCTTGTCACCGGCGTTTTGCTTGTCTACCACCGACGCCATGCGCTTGAAGGTGGCTTTCACTTCAGCAGGTGTCACTACGCCGTGGTGCAACCAGTTGGCAATGTGTTGGCTAGAAATACGCAGGGTTGCGCGGTCTTCCATCAGACCCACGTTGTGGATGTCTGGCACTTTGGAGCAGCCCACACCTTGGTCCACCCAACGCACCACATAGCCCAAGATGCCTTGCACGTTGTTGTCCAACTCTTGTTGCTTTTCAGCAGGTTTCCAGTTGGGGTTGGCCGTCACAGGCACTTGCAACAAGTCGTTCAAGAGGCTGTCACGCACCTTGTTGTAGTTGATTTTTTCCAGCTCTTTTTGCACGTCCACCACTTTGACTTGGTGGTAATGCATGGCGTGCAGCACAGCCGCTGTAGGGCTAGGCACCCAGGCTGTGTTGGCACCCGCTTTGGGGTGACCAATTTTTTGCTTCAACATCTCGGCCATCAGGTCGGGCATGGCCCACATGCCTTTGCCGATTTGCGCCTTGCCGCGCAAGCCGCAGGACAAGCCAGCTAACACGTTGTTCTTTTCGTAGGCTTGGATCCATGCGCTGGTCTTCATATCGCCTTTGCGCAACATCGGGCCAGCTTGCATGGCGGTGTGCATTTCATCGCCCGTGCGGTCCAGGAAGCCCGTGTTGATGAAGGCCACGCGGCTGGCTGCTGCGGCAATACAAGCTTTCAAGTTCACGCTGGTGCGGCGCTCTTCGTCCATGATGCCAAGCTTGACGGTGCTGTCTTTGAGGCCCAGCACTTTTTCAACGCGGCCAAACAGCTTACAAGCAAACGCCACTTCGGTGGGGCCGTGCATTTTGGGTTTGACGATGTACACAGAACCTGTGCGTGAGTTGCGAATGCCTTTTTTTCCGTGGCCTTGCAAGTCATGCAAAGCGATGGTGGTGGTGATGACCGCGTCCATGATGCCTTCTGGAATTTCATGCATCTGGCCGTCTTTACCTTTGTAAAGAATGGCAGGGTTGGTCATCAAGTGGCCCACATTGCGAAGGAACAGCAACGAACGGCCGTGCAATTTGACGGGTTGGCCATTCTTGCCTTTGTATTCACGATCTGCGTTCAAGCCGCGTGTGAATGTTTTGCCGTTCTTTTCCACCGTTTCAGTCAATGTGCCTTTGACAATGCCCAACCAGTTGCCATAGGCCACGACTTTGTCGTCGGCATCCACCACGGCGACCGAATCTTCCAAGTCCAGGATGGTCGACAACGCCGCTTCCACAATCAAATCACTCACACCGGCTGGGTCGGTCGCGCCGATGGGGGTGTTGCGGTTGATTTGCAAGTCGAGGTGCAAACCGTTGTGCACGAACAGCACCGACGATGGCTCAGACATCCTGCCTTGGAAGCCCACGAATTGCGCAGCCTTGGCCAGTTTGGTGGTCTTGCCGCCTTTGAGGGTGACGACCAATTCGCCATTCACCACGGCGTAGCCGGTGGAGTCGATGTGCGAGCCGCTCTTCAATGGCACGGTGCGGTCCAGCACGTGGCGTGCATAGGCAATGACTTTGGCGCCGCGCTTGGGGTTGTAGCCCGCGGTTTTTTCTGCGCCGCCTTTTTCGGGGATGGCGTCCGTGCCATACAACGCGTCATACAAAGATCCCCAACGTGCGTTGGCTGCGTTCAAGGCGTAACGTGCGTTGAGCACAGGCACCACCAGTTGTGGGCCAGCTTGCAACGCCAATTCCGCATCCACGTTTTTGGTCGTGGCTTTGACTTTGTCGGGTTGTGGCACGAGGTAGCCAATTTTTTCCAAAAATTTGCGGTAGGCCTTCATGTTTTTGATGGGGCCTGGGTTGGCGCTGTGCCATGCGTCCATTTCGGTTTGCAAGCGGTCACGTTCGGCCAGCAACGCGATGTTCTTGGGCGCCAAGTCTTTCACGATGGCGTCGAAACCTTTCCAGAATTTATCGCTGCTCACGCCGGTGTCGGGCAACACTTTGGTCTCGATGAATTTGTACAAGTTGGTGGCAACTTGCAAGCTGCGAACGTGGGTGCGCTGGGTGGTGTCTTGGCTCATGGTGAGGTCTCTCTGGATAAATCAAAAAGGGGAAATCAGGACGAATCTTATTGGATTGCGCTGAGGTAATTGCATCGCCAGCTTGGGGGCTGTCGTGACAAATAGGTAGGTAATCGGCGCTGTGCGTTGATTTTATTTTTCTGCCACCAGCAAATGGCCGTGGCGTAAACCGCGCCAAGTGTTGAGCGTCAAGCCCACAATCAACAGCGAGGTGATGGCCAGCAACACGGTTGCGGGCGTCTGTAACCAAGCGCCACCTGGGGCGTGCGTCATGCGCAAGGTGAGCGAGGTAAAGGCGGCGAGCGGAAAACTCATCCCCCAATGGGCCATGCTGAAAGGCTGTTCGCGAATGATGCCGATTTGTGTCATCGCTAACATCAAAAAGAAGGCGCCGATCCCCCACATCATCCACACCACAGTCAACGGCGCGTCTAGTTGCAACAAGCTCAACCCCCCAATCGATGGCGGCACCAGTGTGATGAACCAACTGGGAGCCAAGCGTGCCGGCAATGGGCCGGCCAACGCCAAGCGTACAAACATCAAGGTTTGCAAAATAGTCCATAAAAAGAGGCCGATGCCGAACTGAGCCATGCTCCACGTCTCTAAGCCAATGCTCACCCCACCCAAGGGCGCGAGCACATTGCCCACCACAGGAATGAAAAACGCAGGCGTGAAGGTGGCCCACTGCAAGCCACCGTTTTCTGCTGTGTTTAGCCAACGTTCAATGACCCACACGGTGGCTGCGATTTCCAAAATAGAACCAACGCACCAAAGAAACCTGAGCGCGGTGTCCAATGAGCGATGGGTGCCCCAAAACAAATTGATGCCTAAGCTCGCCAGCAACAAAATAGAAATAGGCAAGGTCGCCATGAACGCATGGCGCACGGGGTGACGCATGTCTGAAGCCACCGCATTGGGGTGGGCTTGTAAACGCACGATGCACGCCAAACACAGCAAGGCAAAAATCACTTGCGCAAAGATGGCCGCCACCAATCCCAAGCCCAAGGCACTGTCACCCAAAATGTCGGTGGCCCGTAACCAAGCTTGTGACAAACCCGCCCAGCCCATCACCATGGCAAACCATGTTGGGGCGAGGTACTCTAAAAGCGCAACTGCGCGGGTGATTCGGCGGGGGCGATGCGTGGGCGCTTGGGTATTCATGGCTCAATTTTAGGTGGTGGGTGTGTTTGTGAGCCCGTGGATAATCGAACCATGGACAAACTCAAAGCCTTTGAGTCTTTTGTGTCGGTGGCCTTGAAAGGCAGCTTGACCGCTGCCGCCAAAGCGGAAGGCGTGGCACCCGCCATCATGGGGCGACGCTTGGATAGCTTGGAAGCGCATTTGGGCGTCAAGCTCTTGGTGCGCACCACGCGACGCATCACGCTCACGCACGAAGGCACGGCCTTTCTCGAAGACTGTCAACGCTTGCTGGCCGAAGTGGCCAATGCCGAAGCGAGCGTGAGTGCGGGTGGCCTCAAAGCCAGCGGGCATTTGCGCATCACGGCGCCTGCGGGTTTTGGTCGCCGTCATGTGGCACCTTTGGTTCCCAAGTTTCACAGCATGCATCCGGATGTGACGGTGTCGCTCAACCTGAGCGACCGTGTGGTTGATTTGGCCGCAGAAGGGTTTGATTGCGCCGTGCGCGTGGGCGATTTGCCGGACTCGTCGTTGGTGAGTGTGCGCATGGCCGACAACCGCCGCTTGTGTGTGGCGACCCCCGAATTTTTACAACGCCATGGCACGCCTCACGTGCCGAGCGATTTGATGCGCTTGCGTTGCTTGACCCTGTCCAGCGATGCCTCACAAACCCGCGGCTGGGCATTTCGCGTGCCCGTCACCAGCAAAGGCCATGAGGGTCCAACGCACGAAGTGGTTCACCTGCGCCCCAGCGGCCCCATGGACTGCTCCGATGGCCAAGTGCTGCACGATTGGTGCTTGGCGGGTCACGGCATTGCGTGGCGCAGCACGTGGGAAGTGGAGGCCGAAATTCAAAGCGGTCAACTGGTGCCGGTGTTGGAAGCGTTCGCTGCGCCTCCGAATGGGATTTATGCCGTGTTCTCGCAGCGCAAGCACTTGCCTTTGCGTTTGCGTTTGTGGATTGACTTTCTCAAAGACCACTACGGCCATGCGAACTACTGGAGTGCGGCGACATGACGCCACACCCCATCAAAGACGTGGTGCTCTGTGCGGACGATTACGCACTCAATGCGCCTGTGTCACAAGGCATCGTCGCTTTGGCCGTGTTGGGCCGCTTGAGTGCCACCAGTGTGATGAGCCTCTCGCCCCGCTGGGCTGAAGATGCGATGGCGTTGCGCGATGTGCGCGAGCGCCTGGATGTGGGCGTGCATTTGGATTGGACCAGCAGCTTTGCCATCGACGCCGGGCATGGCCATGGGTTGGGCGCGGTGATGGCGCGTGCTGCACTGCGTCTGTACAAACAAAAGAGCATTGAGGATGAAATTGAGCGTCAGCTCGACGCCTTTGAAACCCAATGGCAAGCGGTGCCAGACCACATCGATGGCCATCAGCATGTGCAGCAATTTGCCGTGTTTCGCCAAGCGCTGGCCGAGGTGCTGATGCGTCGTTATCGCCACGCCACACCACGCCCGTGGTTGCGTGTGTCGCAGGTGGCGCAACCTGGCCTCAAAGCCAAAGTTATTTCTGCCATGGGGGCGCAGCGCTTGCAGCAATGGGCGCAGCACAATGCGTGGCCCACCGTCGGCCCCTTGTTGGGGGCCTATGGTTTTGACGGCAGCCTGGATGACTACGCGCACCGCATGCAAGGTTGGTTGGCCCATTTGCCTCAAGACAAACTCGCCATCGTCATGTGTCACCCTGCCGTGTCTGCCCAAGCCGATGACGAAATTGGCGCTGCACGCAAGCGTGAATTTGCCTACCTGGCGGATCATGATTTTGTACAACACATGGTGGATGCCCGCGTGCGCTTGGTGCGTGGCAGTGGCAAACCCATCAAAGCGTGAGCACCTGAATGACCTCTTCTTTGTTTGCATCTTCTCGCTGGCGCACGTGCAGCGTGTTGTTGTTGCCGGTGTTGTTGTTGGTTCTGGCGGCGTGGCGTCCGCTGGCCTTGCCCGATGAAGGTCGCTATGCCGAGGTCGGGCGTTGGATGTGGATGACCGGCGACTGGCTCACGCCCCGCTTGGACGGCGTTCCGTTTTTTCATAAGCCACCGCTTTTGTATTGGCTAGAAGCCTCGTTCATGGCCGTGCTGGGCGCCTCGCCTTGGGTGGCGCGCTTGGTGGTGGCGTTGCATGCGTGTGGGATGATGGGGTTGATGGCGCTGTGCGCGCGGCATATCGCGGGTGCCGATGTGGCGCGCCGTGCCTCGTGGATGTTGGGCACCAGCTTGGCCTTTTTGATGGGGGGCCAGTATGTGAACCATGACATGATGGTCGCCACTTGGATGGGCGTCGCCATTTGGTGTTTTGCGCGTGCACTGATGCACGACAGCGGTGTGCATGCAGGCTGGGCGCGTTGGGGGTTTGTGGCATGCGCCTTGGGGGTGTTGAGCAAAGGCTTGATCGGATTGCTGTTGCCGGGTTTGGTGTTGTGTGTGTGGGTGGCTTACACATGGCAATGGCGCAAGATTTTGTCTTTGCCTTGGGTGAGTGGCGTGTTGCTTTTTGCGGCCATTGCCTTGCCTTGGTTTGTGTTGGCTGCGCGTGAACACCCCGACATGCTGGCCTATATGTTTGGCAAACACCAGTTTGGCCGCTACACCGCCACCACGTTTAACAACGCAAGGCCTTGGTGGTTTTATGGCCTGGCCATCACCTTACTCATGTTCCCTTGGGTGTTTGTGGTGGCTGCCGATGGCTTGCAACGTTTGCGTGCGCTCGCCATGCGCACGTCTCATTCGGAGGACGCCCAAGTCGATCGCCGTTGGGTGGCGTTGTGTTGGATTTGGGTGGTGGCCATTTTGGGCTTCTTCTCCATTCCGAACTCCAAATTGATTGGTTATGCCTTGCCCGTCATGCCGCCTTTGGCTGTGCTGGCGGCGTTGTGGTGGCAAAAGCATGCGGCCTCACGCGCATGGGGCCGTCCCGCGTTTGGTGCTTTGGTGTTGGTGAACTTGGGGCTGGCGCTGGTGGCTCAGCTCAGTGCCAGCCGTTACACCGAGCAGCGCAGCACAGAAGATGTGTCGGCCATCTTGGCCTGTGCCGCGCAGCCGACCGATGTGGTGGCCGCGGTCGATCAATACCCCTACGACTTGCCTTTTTATGCACAACTTGAGCATCCTTTGGAGGTCATCCAAGATTGGGACAGCTTGCGTCAAACCGCGGGCGACAACTGGCGACGTGAATTGTTTGAAGGTGCAGACTTTGATGTCAACGCCGCACGCAGCTTGGTGCCCTTGGCGCGTTTGCAAAGCTTGAAGCAAGACCCCCGCGCGTGGGTGGTGGCGCCGAATGCATCGGCCACGCTGAACGCAGCCAACCACGAAGGCTTTACCTTGGTCTATCAAGGCCTTGCGTGGAGCTTGTACCGTTCAAGCCTTGCGGCGAAACGCCCAGAAGCGACTGAGCAAAAAGGTTTGCGCGGATGCAAACACCAAAGCCAAAAACAAGGCCAACCATTCGGGCAAATTCAACCCACGCAGTAGGGCGATGAACATCAGCTCATTGGCCGCAAAGCCTGCCAATGCCGTGGCGGCAAAACGACGAAAGCTTTCCCACAAAGACGTATCGGCATCGCTGAAGCTCAAAAATCGATGGCCTGCAAAGCTCACCACAAACGCCACGCAAAAGCCCGTTGCATTGGCCACTTCTGGCCACATGAACGGTGCGGTGAGCAAGAACACCGCCATGTGAACGGCAGCGGCAGTCCCGCCCACCACCAAAAACCAAAAACTTGTGCGCATCGCTTAGACCGGGGTCGGGGGATCGTTGTCGATCACCTCGGGCGCCACCGTTTTCACTGGGCTCAGTGACAAGCCCGCGCCCCAGCGTTGACTGATCAAATACATCGGGCGTTGCTTCACTTCTTCGTAAATGCGGCCCACATATTCGGCCAGCACGCCGATGGACAACAGCTGAATGCCGCTGAAAAACATCATGCCCACCACCAGTGTGGCGTAGCCTGGCACATCAATGCCCCACATGAAATATTCGGCCACCACCCAGGCGCCATAGCCCAAAGCCAGCATCGCCAACATCAAGCCTGTGAGGGTCAACGCGCGCAGTGGTGCGATGGAGAACGCCAGCACGCCCGTGAGCGCAAGCGCAAATGACCCACGCAAGCCAAAGCTGCTTTCGCCAGCGGCACGTGGTAAGGGCTCGTAATCAATGGCGGTACTTGAAAAGCCCACCCATGCGTACAGACCCTTCATGAAACGGTTGCGCTCGGGCAGCTGCTTTAAGGCATCCACCACGCGGCGGTCCATCAAGCGGAAATCACCCGCGTGTGCCGGAATTTTCACGCGGTTGCCCATGTTGATGAGTTTGTAGAACAAGCCCGTCAAGCCGGCATGCAAAGCGGATTGGTCATCCCGGGTCCGGCGAATGGCGTACACCACGTCTGAGCCTTCGCGCCAGCGTTTGAGCATGTCGGCCACCAGCGAGATGGGATGCTGTCCATCCGAATCCATCAACACCACCACCTCGCCGCGTGCTGCATCCACACCGGCCATCAAGGCGGCTTCTTTGCCGAAGTTGCGCGACAAATCAATGCCCACCACCTCGCGATGTGCCGCGCACAGCGCTTGGATCACGTGTGCGGTGTCATCACGGCTGCCATCGTTGATCAGCACAATCTCGACTTGTGACCCCAAGGCTTGCAAGGCTTGCAACACCTGTGGCACCAACGTACCCAGGTTTTTACCCTCGTTGTAAGCGGGCATCACGCACGACAGAGTGGGGGTGTATTGAAAACGGTCAGAGGGGGTAAGGGTGTGGGCGTCGCGCATAGGTAGATCATGCCAAAAAAAACAGCGACCTCTCTGAATGAGGGACCCGCCCCGTAAAATCTAGCCATGCTCCAAGTTAAACAAGAATTGCTGGCCGCCCTGAGCCAAGCCCTCGACGGTTTGTTGCCCGGTTCTGGCAACAAGGCCGCCTTTGAATCTCCCAAGGTTGCCGCCCACGGTGACTTTGCCATCACGGCGGCCATGCAGCTGGCCAAGCCCCTCAAACTCAACCCCCGCCAGCTCGGCGAACAATTGCGCGAGGCGTTGTTGGCCGCCCCCGTGTACCAACAGTGGGTGCAAGACATCGAAATCGCAGGCCCTGGCTTCATCAACATCCGTTTGAAGCCCGCGGCCAAGCAACAAATCGTGCGCGAGGTGTTGGCCGCCAAAGCGCAATTTGGCTTCCAAGCCGACAACGGCCAACGCGTGTTGGTCGAGTTCGTGTCCGCCAACCCCACCGGCCCGCTGCACGTGGGCCATGGCCGCCAAGCGGCCTTGGGTGATGCGATTTGTAATTTGTTTGCCACGCAAGGCTTCAACGTCTACCGCGAGTTTTATTACAACGACGCGGGCGTGCAAATCAACACCTTGGCCAAGAGCACACACTTTCGCGCCCAAGGCATCCAGCCCGGCGATGCCAGCTGGCCGGTCGACCCCGAGAACCCAGAGAGCAAAGCGTTTTACAACGGCGACTACATCCAAGACATTGCCACCGATTTCTTGGCCGGCAAAACCGTCAAGTCCGACGACCGCGAATTCACCGCCAGCGGCGATGTGAACGACGTGGACGGTATGCGCGAATTCGCCGTGGCCTACCTGCGCCATGAGCAAGACCTCGACTTGAAAGCCTTTGACGTCAAGTTCGACAACTATTACTTGGAGAGCAGCCTCTATACCAGCGGCAAAGTGGCTGACGCCGTGAGCCGCTTGCAAGCGGCAGGCAAAACCTACGAACAAGACGGCGCCTTGTGGCTCAAGTCCACCGACTACGGCGACGACAAAGACCGTGTGATGAAAAAGACAGACGGCACCTACACCTACTTTGTGCCGGACGTGGCGTACCACATCACCAAGTGGGAGCGTGGCTTCACCAAGGTCGTCAACATCCAAGGCACCGACCACCACGGCACCATCGCACGGGTGCGCGCGGGCTTGCAAGCCGCCAATGTCGGCATTCCCGAGGGCTACCCCGACTACGTGTTGCACACCATGGTGCGTGTGATGCGCGGCGGCGAGGAGGTGAAAATTTCCAAACGCGCGGGCAGCTACGTGACCTTGCGTGATTTGATCGAGTGGACCAGCAAAGACGCGGTGCGTTTCTTCTTGCTCAGCCGCAAACCCGACACCGAGTACACCTTCGACGTGGACTTGGCCGTGCAAAAGAACAACGACAACCCCGTGTACTACGTGCAATACGCACACGCTCGCATTTGCTCGGTGCTGCGCGCCTGGGCCGACAAAGACGGTGGCGATGTGGCTTCGCTCAAAGAGGTGGACTTGTCTGCGCTGGAAAGCCCACAAGCCCAAGCCCTCATGCTGCAACTGGCCAAGTACCCCGCCATGCTGAGCGCCGCATCGGCTGACTTCGCGCCGCACGATGTGACCTTCTACTTGCGCGATCTGGCCGCCAGCTACCACAGCTACTACGATGCCGAGCGCATCTTGGTGGACGACGACGCTGTGAAAAAAGCACGCTTGGCGCTGGTGGCTGCCACTGCACAGGTGCTGCACAATGGCTTGGCGGTGTTGGGTGTGTCAGCCCCCGCCAGCATGTAAACGAGACGGAGATAGTGATGCGCATGAATCAGCAACGCGGCGGCACCTTGGTGGGTTTTATCCTCGGCCTGGTCGTGGGTTTGGCGGTGGCTTTGGGCGTGGCGATTTACGTCACCAAAATGCCAATTCCGTTCATGACCAAAGGTGCCGCGCGCTCTGTCGATTCCGATGCGGCGGAAGCAGAGAAAAACAAAGACTGGGATCCCAACGCCCCGCTGTATGGCAAGAAGGGCGCGAAGTCTGCGGACAAAGCCGACGAGGTCAAAGCTGAGAGCAAGCCTGAACCTAAGCCAGATGCTGCAGCAAAGGTCGACCCGAAGAGTGCCGACCCCTTGGGGGACTTGGCCAAGGTGAAAGCCGCAGAGCCCAAACCCGAAGCCAAAGCAAAACCTGAAGCCAAGGCCCCAGAGGTGAAGCCCGCTGAAGCGAAAGCCCCGGAGCCCAAAGTCGTCGACACCAAACCGGTCAGTGCCGACCCCTTCATTTACTTCGTGCAAGCAGGTGCTTATCGCACCACGGAAGAAGCGGAAGCCCAACGTGCCAAGACGGGCATGCTTGGCTTAGAAACCAAAATCAGCGAACGCGACCAAGGTGGTCGCACGGTCTACCGTGTGCGCGTTGGTCCGTTGGACAAAGCAGAAGCAGAGCGCGTGCGCGCCAAGCTGGACGCCGCTCACATTGATTCCGCCATGGTGCGGGTGCAACGTTAAACACCAAGAGGTAACTATGAAACGTCGTGATTTTTCTTTGGCCGCGATCAGTGCAGCGACCGTGACTGGCTTGCCTTTGGGGGCGCATGCCCAAGGGCCAGCTGCGGCGAAAAAACCCGTGGAGGGCACCGACTACCTGTCACTCGACAAGCGCGTGCCAACCGACGTGGGCGCTGGCAAGATCGAAGTGATCGAGTTTTTTTGGTACAGCTGTCCGCATTGCAATGCGTTTGAGCCACAGTTTGCCGCTTGGAAAAAAGCAGCCCCTAAAGACGTGGTGGTGCAGCGCGTGCCCGTGCGTTTTCGCGATGACTTTGAGCCACAGCAACGCGCTTACTACGTGTTTGAATCGCTCAATATGGTCGACGCCTTGCACGGCAAGTTGTTCCACGCCATCCACACCGAACGCCAACAGCTCAGCAGTGGTCAAGCGCTGGCCGCATGGGCGGACAAAAATGGCCTGCCTGAAAAGAAATTCATCGAAACCTTCAACAGCTTTGGCGTGGCCAGCAAGGCCCGCCGAGCCACGCAGCTGCAAGAGGCGTTCAAAGTGCAGGGCGTCCCTGCTTTGGGGGTTGCGGGCCGCTTCTACACCGATGGCTCGTTGACCCAAACCATGGACCGTTCGCTACAGGTGGCTGAATACCTGATTGGCGAAGTGCGCCGCGGCCGCTAAGCCACTTTGGGTCAGCACGGAAATTGCTACTGTGAGGTGGTTAGAATGCCATCAACTCAACGAGCAATATTCGTGCCTTGACTTCATTTGCTTCTTTCTCCCTCGCGCTACTGATGGCCATCGTGCCGGTAGCGGCGTCGGCGGAAAAAGCAGACCGTGACAAGCCCATGAACATTGAGGCTGACAACTTGGTCCATGACGAGTTGACGCAAGTCAGCATCTTCACCGGACGGGCCGTCTTGACCAAGGGCACCATGGTGATGCGCGGCGCTCGCATTGAAATTCGTGAAGATGCCGATGGTTACCAATTTGGCACGGCTTTCCCAGAGTCCAACAAACGTGCGTTCTTTCGTCAAAAAAGAGAAGGCGTGGATGAGTTCATCGAAGGCGAAGGCGTGCGCATTGAATACGATGGCAAAGCAGATCGCGTCAAGCTCATCGACCAAGCGGAAGTCCGCCGTTACCGTGGTGCGGTGCTGGGCGATCAGATGACGGGCAAGCTCATCATTTATGAAAATTTAAAAGACGTCTTCACGATTGACGGTCAGCGTACCGAAGAAGGCGGCAAGGCAGGCACTGGCCGTGTCAAGGCCATCTTGGCGCCACGCAATAAAACATGGGACAAACCGTGATCGAAACGCTGTCACCCTCACACTCACACCCTGCCGACACGAGCGAAAGCTGTTTGGACGCGCGCCATTTGCAAAAGTCTTATGGCAGCCGCATGGTGGTGCACGATGTGTCCATCTCTGTGAAAAAGGGTGAAGTGGTGGGTTTGCTGGGGCCCAACGGTGCTGGCAAGACCACCTCGTTCTACATGATCGTGGGCTTGGTGCGTGCAGACGCTGGCAGCATCACGATCGATGGTCAACCGGTGGCACATTTGCCCATTCACCGTCGTTCGCGTTTGGGTTTGAGCTATTTGCCACAAGAAGCGTCCATCTTTCGCAAACTCAATGTGGAAGACAACGTGCGTGCGGTGCTGGAGTTGCAGCGCGATGACGATGGCAAACCGTTGGCGCACGATGAGATTGAAAAACGTTTGACATCGTTGCTGCAAGAGTTGCGTGTGGACCATCTGCGCGCCTCCCCTTCTGTGGCCTTGTCAGGTGGCGAGCGTCGTCGTGTCGAGATTGCGCGCGCACTGGCCACCAACCCGCGCTTCATTTTGTTGGACGAACCTTTTGCAGGCATCGACCCGATTGCTGTGATTGAGATTCAACGCATCATTGGTTTTTTGAAAGCCCGTGGCATGGGGGTGCTCATCACCGACCACAACGTGCGCGAAACACTGGGTATTTGCGATCACGCGTGCATCATCAGCGACGGCCGTGTGCTGGCGCAGGGCACACCGCATGACATCATCGAAAACGCGGATGTACGCCGCGTTTACCTTGGCGAACACTTTCGAATGTAGTATGCAGACCCCCACGCTCATCACGTCGTGTTTCGCTGCCCCTCGAGGGGGTCTTTGCGCCTTGGGACGGCCCGGCGTCGCTCAACGTTTCGGAACGCAACGATGAAACAAGGTTTATCACTCCGCGTTTCCCAACATCTGGCGCTCACGCCCCAGTTGCAACAGTCGATCCGACTGTTGCAGTTGTCGACTTTGGAGCTGAGCCAAGAGATTGAGCAAATGCTCGACGAGAACCCGTTTCTCGACAAAGACTTTGAAGAAGCCCCACGCGAAGAATTTGGCCTCGACAAAGCCGATGCGCCCGCGCGCGATGAAGAGGTCGAACCCGTGCGCGAAGTGCCGTCCCTCGATGGCGGCATGTCTGAAATCAGCGTGGACAACACGGCCAGCGACACCGAGCCGAGTGTGGACGGCGTGGCCGAAAGCTGGGACGGTGACGGCAGCGTGGAGTTTTCAGCCGACGATTCCGAATGGGGCGGCGATGCCCCCGCCAGCAACAGCAACAACACCGCCGACAGCGACACCGCGGACGCCACCGAGCTGGCGCGCATGCAAGAGTCGCTCACCTCACATTTGCACCGCCAAGCACTGGCCTTGCGCCTGAGCCCCACCGACCAAGCGGCCTTGCGCTACTTGATTGAAAACCTGAACGACGACGGCTACCTCGAAGACACGCTGCGCAGCTTGGCCGAAGGTTTGGGCGGTGACGACGAAGAGCAAATTGAAGAACTCGAACACCGCTTCCAAGTGGCCTTGTCGCTGCTGCAAAGCCTAGAGCCTGTGGGTGTGGGCGCGCGCGATTTGGCCGAGTGTTTGACCCTGCAGCTCAAAGCCTTGGAGCCCAAAGGCGAGGAGGCTTTGCAGATCCGCGACACGGCCATTCGCATGTGCAAGCAGCCGATGGAGATGTTGGCCAAGCGCGACTTCAAACGTTTGGCTGTGATCGTGGGTGACAGCGAAGCCAATGTGAAAGTGGCGATTGCCCTGATAGGCCGCTTAGAGCCCAAGCCCGGTCGCCGCTTTGCCGATGTCGAGCGCCACGTGGTGGTGCCTGATGTGTTGGTCACGCGCGTGGGCAAGTCCACCACGGCGCCCAAATTCAAGGTGGCATTGAACCCCGATGTGATGCCGCGTTTGCGTGTGCACGACATTTACGCCAACGCCCTCAAAGGCGGCAAGGGCGAAGCACACGCGGGCTTGCAGCAACGTTTGCAAGAAGCCCGTTGGTTCATCAAAAACATCCAGCAACGCTTTGACACCATCCTGCGCGTGAGCAATGCGATTGCAGAGCGCCAAAAGAACTTCTTCATCCACGGTGAACTTGCCATGCGCCCCATGGTGCTGCGCGAGATTGCTGAAGAGTTGGGGTTGCACGAATCCACCATCAGCCGTGTGACCACCAACAAATACATGAGCACGCCTTACGGCACGTTTGAGCTCAAGTATTTCTTTGGCTCCGGCTTGGAGACGGAGAGCGGCAACAACGCGTCCAGCACGGCGGTGCGCGCGCTCATCAAGCAATTTGTGGCAAGCGAGAACCCCAAAAAGCCGCTGTCGGATAATCAGCTCTCCGAAATGCTCAAAGAGCAAGGCATTGAGTGCGCCCGCCGCACCGTGGCCAAATACCGTGAGGCGCTGCGGATTGCGCCCACGACCTTGCGCAAAGCGCTTTAAAGAATCCTATGAATCAATTACATCTCTTCTTGCCCTGTGCGGCAGGCGTCGAGTCCTATTTGGCCGAGGAAGTGCGCCGCATCACCGGCGTGGGTGACGACGACGTGCGCGCCTTTCGCGCGGGCGTGATGGTGCGCGCGTCGTGGCGCGATGTGCTGTTGCTCAACCTGCACAGCCGCTTGGCACAACGCGTGTTGGTCGAGTTGTCGCACACCATGTATCGCCAAGAGCAAGACCTGTATCGCGCCGCGGGCGAGGTGGCGTGGGAGCTGTGGTTCTCGCCCAAAGAAACCTTCAAGATTGAAATCACTGCGCAACACAGCCCCTTGAAGAGCTTGAACTTTGCCGCCCTCAAAATCAAAGATGCCGTGGCCGACCGCTTTCGTCACAAGTTTGGCGTGCGCCCCGACGTCAACACGCAATGGCCCGATGCGCGCATCTACGCCCACTTGACCACCGAGCACTGCACGCTCTACATCGACACCTCGGGCGAACCGCTGTTCAAGCGCGGTTGGCGCGCCGACAAAGGCGATGCGCCTTTGAAAGAAACCTTGGCCGCCGCGATGCTGGCAGCCAGCGGTTGGAGCCAAGGCGATGGCACAGCGGCCAACCTCAATGGCTTGGTCGCCCACGGTGTGCCGCTGTACGACCCCTGTTGCGGCAGCGGCACCATCGCCGTGGAAGCCGCGCAAATTGCGTGCAACATCGCGCCAGGTTCGATGCGCAAATTTGGTTTTCAAAAACTCATCCCTTACCAAGAGCACGTGTGGCACGGTTTGCTCGACAACGCACGTGCGCAAGAGTGCGAACCGCGTGCGCCGATTTACGGCAGTGATGTGGCGTTCCGTATGGTCGACTTCGCACAACGCAACGCCGAGCGCGCAGGCGTGGCCCACGCCGTGCAGCTGCGCGGTGGCGATGCCTTGCAACGCATGCCCCCCAGCGATGTGCCGGGCGTGATGTTGGTCAACCCACCCTATGGCGAACGGATTGAAGCCGCCGGTATTGCGGGGGCGGCGCGTCGTGCGCGCTATTCACCGCCGACCGAGTATGTGTCTCCCTACGAAGACGTGAACCCAAACGGTGATGCTGGTTTTGACGATGCCGCCTATGGCAGCGGCATGGTGCGCGACGATGTGCCGCGCTTTGGCGCACGCGACATTGCACAGACCGAAGACGGTGGCGATTTCTTTGCGCAGCTCGCCAGCCACTGGAAGAAAAACTACCCCGGCTGGACGGCGTGGATGCTGACGCCTGACCTCAAGCTGCCCAGCCGCATGCGCTTCAAAGAATCGCGTCGCGTGCCCATGTGGAACGGCCCGATTGAATGCCGCATGTTCCGCTTTGATTTGCGTGCGGGTTCAATGCGCAACAAACCCAACGACGCGCAGTCTGCTGACGCTAAAGGCCCGTCAGCATCGTGAGCAACGTTGTAGAAGCAGCACCCGTGCGCGTGGTGCTCGACACCAACATCGTGCTGGATTTGTGGCTCTACAAAGATCCAGCCACACCCGCGCTGCTGGAAGCGCTTGAAAATAAATCGGTGCAATGGCTGGCCACGCAAATCATGCGTGACGAGCTCGAATGCGTGTTGGCTTACACCCACATCGTCAAACGCTTGGCGTTCAGCCAACTCACTGCGCAAGACCTCTTGGCGCAGTTTGATGCGCATGCGCAGCTCATGCCGATTGCCGCCAAAGCGCTGTATGTGTGCAAGGACGGGGATGATCAAAAGTTCATTGACTTGGCAGCACAACACCAAACCCAACTCATCAGCAAAGACAAAGCCGTGTTGACCATGCGCAACCGCATGGCGCGTTTGGGGGTGGCTGTGGGGAAAGTGTTTCCCGCTGCGTTGCCCGCTTAGTGCTGCTGCAGCAAATCCAGCAAAGTTTTCAGCGCGTGCTGTGTGGCCGCTTCACGCACGGCCGCACGGTCGCCGCTGAAATGCATCACCTCAGTTTTTACCCATGCGGTTTCGGCACCCAAGGTGGGGCCAGCATCGCTGGGTGTGGCCCAGGCAAACCACACCGTGCCGACGGGTTTTTCTGCCGAGCCCCCTGTAGGGCCCGCCACGCCAGTGACGGCCAATGTCACTTGCGCGTGTGAGCGGCGCATGGCACCCAGCGTCATGGCTTGCGCCACGGCTTCGCTGACGGCGCCGTGTTCGGCAATCAACGCAGAGTCCACGCCCAGCATCTCGTGTTTGGCCTCATTGGCGTAAGTCACAAAGCCGCGTTCAAACCAGTTGCTAGACCCCGACAAGGCTGTGCAATTCGCAGCAATCATGCCGCCGGTGCAGCTCTCTGCTGTGGCCAGCATCCAGCCGTGTTGTTGCAACACGTCCGCGAGTTGTTCCGTCAAGGTAGGTAGGCTCACAGTGACCTCCAAATGGCAATGACCAACAAAGTACACAACGCAGCCACCAAGTCATCAAAGATGATGCCCCAGCCGCCTCGCCAACCAAAGCCTTTGAACAAGCTGTCGGCCCAACGCACGGGCCCCGGTTTGGCGGCATCAAAGTAGCGAAACAAAATGAACGCACCCAGTTGACCTGCAAACGTGGTGGGCGTCACCAGCCACAGCACCAACCAAAACGCAATCACCTCGTCCCACACAATCGCGCCGGGGTCTGCCACGCCCAGGTGCTGTGCGGTGAGGGTGCAAGCCCACCAACCGACCAGCGTGGACGCCGCAATCAGCACACCCATTTGTAGCGGGGTCAACCAAGTTTGCAAGAGTGCAAACACGGCCCACGCCCACAAAGTGCCTGCTGTGCCTGGCGCCCAACGTGACAGGCCTGAGCCTGCGCCGAGCGCGATGAAATGCGCGGGGTGGGAGAGTAAGAAGCGGCGGTTCAGCATGTCGACGATATGGCTTGCAACCACTGAGCCCAGTGGTCAATACAGGCGCGAATTTTAGGAAGACGGTGACGGCCTGCGAGCATGAAGGCGCTCAAGGCAACGGGGGCATCATCCAGTTCAGCAGGTAGGACTTTGACCAGTTGGCCTTGGGCAACCAAAGGCTCCGCAACGACGGTGGTGATGCGGGCAATGCCAAGCCCGGCCAGGGCCATGGATGCTACGGTGGCGGTGTGGTCGGCACTGAAAGGGCCTGATGCGTGCACTGTCGCCCCGTTTTTAAATTCCCACACATTCAAATGGTCGTGCTGGCTGTTGGCAATCAGCTCGTGTGTGTTTAAATCTGCCACCGAGGTGGGGGTGCCGTGCGATTGCAAATAATTGGGGCTGGCGTAGAGGTGGCGTTGTAGCTGACCAATGCGTCGCACTACAAAGGTGTCCGACTGTGGTTCGCCTGTGCGTATGGCAATGTCGATGCCATCGCGTGCCATGTCCACCAAAGCATCGTCCACGCGAAAGTCGATGCGTAAATCGGGATGACGCAGGTGCAGGCTAGGCAAGCTGCTGACCAACAAATGTTCGGCAATGATGGCGCTCATGCTGATGCGCACCAAGCCTGACACACTGTCACGTGCTTGACCAAACTCGGCGTCGAGTGCCTCTACTTCATTCAAGATGCGCGAGGCGTAGCTTTGCAAAATTTCACCTTCTGCGGTGAGTGACAAACCGTGCGTGGTTCGACGCACGAGTTGTGTGCCGTAGGTGGCTTCGATGCGTTGCAGCCCGCGAGAAATTTGACTCACAGGGGCATTGCGTTCGCGTGCCACCGCCGATAGCGTGCCCAGCGTCGCAAAGCGTGCGAACAGTCGTAAATCATCAAAGCTTAAATCGGCCATGCTTGCATGTTAATGGAGCGCCCTTGCAGTGACTGCAAGACCGATTTGCAGTGCATGGAGTTTCGCTTTGAGGTCCTAAAAAATAAAGTCACATCACTGCTTGATTTCTATAGGAGAAGCGTGATGTTGAACTTTCCATATAACCCAATAACCCCCGAATTGCGTTCGCTCAAACGTTACCAAGCGCGGCTTTCGCGCCACCGCAAATCGCGTGATTACACGTTGCTTGCATGGGGGTGCTGATATGCCTATTTTGACGTTAAAACTCTCAGCACAGGCGTGTGTTTCATATCCCCATGCACTGGCGCAAGATTTGACCCGTTTGAGCCAAGATGTGCTGCACAAGCGTGGCGATGTGACCTCTGTTGTTTTTCAGCGCATCCCCCAAGAGGACTGGTGGGTAGGTGGTGAGGTGTCTGAACAAGTGTTTGCTCAGTTAGATATTCGCATTACACAAGGTACAAACACCGAGGATGAGAAGGCGGCCTTTATTGCTCAGGCGTATCTGGTGTTGTCTCATCATGTAGGTGATGGACAAGTGTTGCATTCCACCAGTTACATCAGTGTCCAAGAGTTGCCTGCGACCGATTGGGGCTATGGTGGCCATACGCAGCAACAGCGCCGGGAGATGTCGCAGGGGCTTTAAGCAAAGTGGTCAAACGACGCAAAGCGTTTGGCAATGGGTTGACCGTGTGGGTCGAGTACGAGCAAGCCTTGCTCCTGCGTGATGCGGCCAATGCGCGTGACCGGTGTGTTGGTTTCCCATGCGGCGGCATGCACCAGTTCGCGTTGGTTGACGGGTGCGGTGAAGCACAGTTCGTAATCGTCACCACCAGACAGGGCAAATTCAAGACGTTTGTTCCAAGCTAACTCCGCCAACGTTGGCGTGATGCCTGCGAGCAAATGTGCTTCGCCAAAGTGGCCTGCGGCTTGCAGCCATGTGGTGTCAATTTGCGCGCCCACGCCTGAGCGTTTGAGGATGTGGCCGAGGTCGCCTAACAAACCATCGCTCACATCAATCGCCGCATTCGCCACGGCGCGAAGTGCCGTGCCCAGTGCCACGCGCGGCGTGGGCTGTTCCATGCGCAGACGGACTTGTTCAAAGGCTTCGCCCGAAAGCGTGTGCGAGCCTCGAAAAACTTCGAGGGCCAAGCGGGCATCGCCCACGGTGCCACTGATGTAAATGTCATCGCCCACGTGTGCGTTTTGTCGCAGCAGCGCATCGCCTGGGGGCACTTCGCCAAACACGGTGATGCCAATGTTCAAGGGGCCTTGGGTGGTGTCGCCGCCCACCAACTCACAGCCGTGTGCGTCGGCCAGTCGCAGCAAACCGCTGGAAAAACTGGCGAGCCATGCTTCGTCCACGCGGGGCAATGAGAGTGCGAGGGTGAAGGCCAAAGGCTCGGCACCCATCGCGGCCAAATCACTCAGATTCACCGCCAAGGCTTTGTGACCCAAGCGGGCTGGGTCTACTGTGCTTAAAAAGTGACGGCCTTCCACCAGCATGTCGCTGGAGACGGCGAGTTGCATGCCTTCTGTGGGGCGCAGCAAGGCGCAGTCATCGCCCACACCCAAAGCAGCTTTGTGGGTGGGGCGCTTGAAGTAGCGCTCGATCAAATCAAATTCACCCATGGTGTTTGTCCTCAGTGCAGGTTGCGGCTGCCTGGCGCATCGCTGAGCGCGTCGAGCACAAACATGGGGATGTCCACATCAAACTTTTCACCATCTTCGGCCACGCAAAAATAGCTGCCGTGCATGGTGCCCGTGGGCGTGCGCAGGCGCGTGCCACTGGTGTATTCAAACTGTTCTCCGGGTTTGAGAAACGGCTGGTGGCCGACCACGCCTAGGCCTTTGATTTTTTCGTGTGTGCCGTTGGCGTCGTTCACATTCCAGGTACGAGAGATGAGCTGTGCTGCCACATCGCCCACGTTGGTGATGGTGATGGTGTAGGCGAAGGTGTACAGACCACCGTCTGGGTCGGATTGCTCAGACAGGTATTGCGGGAGAACTTCGACTTGAAATTTGTAGCGTGGCATGGGGTGATTTTGGATGAAATAATCACCCCATGACCAACACACGCCCAAAATTCAATATCGCGCCTTCCATCTTGTCTGCCGATTTCGCCCGTTTGGGTGACGAGGTGAAACACGTCATCGCCGCGGGCGCTGACTGGATTCACTTTGATGTGATGGACAACCACTATGTGCCCAACCTCACGTTCGGCCCCATGGTGTGCCAAGCCTTGAAGCCGCACGCCAAAACGCCTGCAGGCGTGGCGGTGCCGATTGACGTGCACTTGATGATTTCGCCCGTGGACGCCTTGGCGGCTTCGTTTGCCGAAGCTGGCGCGGACTACATCAGCTTTCACCCAGACGCGAGCGCCCATGTGCACCGCAGCATTCAAACCATCAAGAGCAAGGGTGTGAAAGCGGGGCTGGTCTTCAACCCTGCTGAGCCTTTGGACGTGCTGGAGTGGACGATTGACGAGATTGACCTCATCCTCATCATGAGCGTCAACCCTGGCTTTGGCGGGCAAAGCTTCATCGATTCAGCCCTGCGCAAAGTCGAGCTGGCGCGCAAGTGGATTGAACGCAGCGGCAAAGACATTCGCCTTGAAGTGGATGGCGGCATCAAGCCCGACAACATCCGTCAAGTGGCTGACGCAGGGGCCGACACCTTTGTGGCGGGCAGCGCGATTTTTGGCAAACCCGACTACCAAGCGGTGATTGACCAAATGCGTGTGGTGTTGGCATGACCGATTCGGCCGCGCCCACATCGTCATTCGTGAGTCGGCTGACGATTTGGGCGCGCGGTGTCAAACGCGATGTGGTGACGGTTTACTTCGCCGCACGTGACCCACACGCGCCTCTGCTGGCACGTGTGTTGGCGGGGTTGGTGGCCGCGTATGCGCTCAGCCCCATCGATCTGATTCCAGACTTCATTCCCGTTCTTGGCTACTTGGATGATTTACTCATCGTGCCTTTGGGCTTGTGGTGGGTCATGCGTTTGATGCCTGAGGCGGTGTTGGTCAACGCGCGGTTGAAAGCTGACCAGTGCTTGGCGAAGCCACGCAGTTTTTTGGCTGCAATCTGTTTTGTGCTGATTTGGTTTTTGCTAGGGTTTTACCTAGTCTGTCTGTGGGGTTGAGCGGGAGTCTTTCCCTGTGCGTTTCAAAGCGGAACAACTAAATTCATCACCGTGTTGCAAGGATTGTTTGCCTTGTCGTGGTTTTGTTTCAGGACGTTCTTGTGAAAAGTTTTTCCCCTTCCTTGATTTCATTCGCGCTGATGTCTGCAGGCTTGGTCTCGCCAGCATGTGCGATGGATCCAGAAGCCGCGCAAGACATGCCAACTGTTGAAATCATTGGTGCCATGCCATTGGGCGGTGTCGGTGTTCCTGTGTCGCAATTTCCAGCCAACGCCCAAACACTCACGGCCAAGGATGCCAACGAACAAGGGGTCACCAACTTGGCCGATTTGCTCAACAACAACATGGGCCAAGTGAGTGTGAGCAACGGCACAGGCAATGGCTACCAAAACGATGTCAACTACCGAGGCTTTCAAGCCTCGTCTTTACTCGGCGCGCCTGTGGGCTTGTCTGTGTATTTCGATGGCATTCGCATGAACGAACCCTTTGGCTCGGTGGTCAATTGGGACCTCATTCCAATGAATGCCATGTCTCGCGTGAGTCTGTTACCTGGTTCAAACCCGATGTTTGGCCTGAACACGTTAGGCGGTGCATTGGCGATTGACACCAAAAACGGCAAAGACAACGCGGGTGCCTCTATTGGCATCTTGGGCGGTTCGTTCAACCGCAAACGCCTGAATTTCGACAACGGTTGGGTCGATGCTGAACACGACACCGATTACTTCTTCGCCGGCAACTTCGACAAACAAGATGGTTTTCGCGATCACTCGGGTTCAGACGTCAAACAGCTTTACGGCAAAACCCGTTGGCGTGGCAATGGCGGCAACACGCGCTTAGAGTTGTCAGGCGCATTGGCAGAGACAACCCTCAGCGGCACGCAGGCGTTGCCCATGGACATGATGGGCAACACAAGTGCTGCCTACACCTGGCCTGACCGTACGAGCAACCGCATGGTGCTTATGAATTTAAAGGGTCATCACATCCTAGATGACAGCAATCAACTGACTGGCCATCTGTTTTTTAGACAAGGCAATTCACACAACATCAACAGCAACGTGAGGTTGGACGATGGATGTTTCAACGCAGATGGCTCATGGGCCATGTCTGGTGGCGTCGCTAAATGCGAGAACAAGGCGCCCAACGGCACAGCCATCAACTCAGTGACCAATGCCAACGCACTTGCCTATGGTTATGGCCGTTGGACGAGTTCGATCAATTCCAGCCTTGTCGATTCAATGACCAAGCAAGAGACGATGGGCACTTCGTTGCAATGGTCTAACTTCGACAATTTGCTTGGAAGCAAAAACTCATTCACATTGGGCGGTTCATTCGATCGATCAAAGATCACCTATGAACAAAACACCTACTTGGCCAAACTCGCCAATTACCAAACAGTCGTCACGCCCAACTTGAATTACGGGTTCACGTCGAATGGGTTGGCGCCATCGGCCACTAACCTGCCGTCATTCAGTGGCAGCAATGCATTGGGTGGCGTGAACTTAGATGCCACGACCACGAATTTAAGTGTGTATTTCACAGACACGCTGGCGCTCAGCGAAAAACTCAGTGCCACAGCGTCGGGGAGTTTTAACCATACCCGCATCGATCAAACAGGGGCAAATAACCAATACTTAAACGATGACGGGGGTTACAGCTGGACGGCGTGGAATGGCACCAACTATTACAACCCCAGCTACATCGGAGCCTACAAATCATCGTCAACGGGTACGTCTTTGGCTGGCGTTCCTACTGGCTCGCCAGCTTACATGGCAGGCCCACAAACCAACAGCCTGAACGGCAACCACAAATACCAACGCTTCAATCCTGCCGTTGGCTTCAATTACAACTTCGACAAAGACAACGGTATTTTTGGTGGCTATAGCGAATCCATGCGTGCGCCCACGTCCATTGAGCTGTCTTGCGCAGACCCCAACAGCCCGTGTGCATTGCCAACTGGTTTTAACGGTGACCCTGACTTGAAGGCCGTGGTGGCCAGAACCATCGAATTGGGGGGGCGAGGCAAGTTAGGCCAAAGCACATATTGGAATGCCGCGGTGTTTGATTCGCGTCTGAGCAACGACATTCAGTTCATTGCCTCGTCAGCGGCCCTTGGTTATTTTGCCAATGTGGGCAACACCGAGCGACGCGGTTTTGAATTGGGAGGGCAGACGAAATTGGGCCAGTGGCATGTGTCCGCCAACTACGGTTATGTCGATGCGACGTACCAATCCAACTTCACCACAGCAAGTGGGCAAGATGTGACCCGTGGCAACACCATTCCAGGCATTGCCAAACAAACACTCAAATTGCGCCCTGCATATGCAGTCAACCAAGATTTGCTTTTGGGGGCCAACCTCGTGATGGTGGGCAGTCAATATGCGCATGGCAATGAAAGCAACTCAGACCCAAACGGCAAAGTGGCAGGTTACAGCTTGGTCAATCTGGATGCGCACTACAACATCAGCAAAGAGATGAAAGCATCGGTCCATATCAGCAATGCATTCAATCGGCCATATTCAACCTACGGCTTGGCCGGGATGACGAGTGTTTACACATTGGCAACGCAACAGTTCAACACGCCTGCGCAACCTCGTGGTGTGTGGGTGGGGGTGACGTACAAGTTGGGTGGTTGATCGGTTGAAGGCGTGATCAGAAATTTTTTGAATCAATCAATTGATGGCGTTGCGCCATGTGAACCAGCGCCGCGGTGTTGTGGACCGCGAGTTTTTCTTTGATTTGAGTTTGGTTGTTCGCCACCGTTTTCAGACTGATATTCAAGCGGTCTGCACACTCAGCTGCTGTGCACCCTTGCGCTAAGAGGCGCCAAATTTCTAGCTCACGCAGGGTGAGTTGGGCGATTCGATTGGCTTCATCATCCGTGGCGTGCTCGAACGGGTTCAGCGATAAATCGTCACTCAAATAGCGTTGTCCGTTGTGGGCAGATTTCACGCCTGTCACCAAATTTTCAGGCGGCGAATTTTTGGTGACAAAACCAATGGCCCCACCCTCAAGCGCGCTACGAACAAGATTGCGACTGTCGTACATGCTGCACATCAAGACCTTGGCGCTGGCATGGCGTTGTTTGATTTTTCGTAACAACTCTAGGCCACCTACCGTGGGCATGGAAATGTCTGAGATGGTCACATCCGGCTGGTGTTGCACATACGAGATGTACCCAGATGTTGCGCAGCTCGCTTCAGCGACCACCGTGATGTCGCCTTCATGCTCTAGAAAACGTGCATAGCCTGCACGCACCACGGGATGGTCATCGACCAATAAAACGCGGATCATGACGGGTCCTTGGCGATTGGAATTTGAACGTGGATGCGAAGCCCAGGCTGGGCATCTTCAAAATGAAGCTGTCCTTGCAGGCTGGCGATTCGTTCGCGCATGCCTGTGAGGCCTAGGCCCTGCGTTGTGTATGAACTGGGTTGTAAACCCTGTCCGTTGTCGGTGATGGACAAGGTCAACACGTCTTGATGGGCGTCGAGGCTGATCCACACTTGACTTGCTTGAGCGTGTTTGGCAATGTTGGTCAAGGCTTCTTGCGTCACGCGATACAGCGCTGTGCACAGTGCGTCAGGCATGTGGCTGGGCAATGTGTTGATGAGGGCCTGGCATTGAATGTGACAGTGCTGTTCCCAGTTTCGGCACAGTTCTTTCAGGCTTTCTTCAAGCCCCAAGCTGTCAAGGTTGGGGGGGCGCAAGCGTTTGAGCATGTCACGCGCCAAGCTGTGCATGCGCAGGGAGGACTGGTCAATCCGTTGCGCCGCTTCAAGCGCCGCACTTGGGTTGCTGTGCACGGCTTTGGTGATGTAGGCCGCCTCGATGCGCAGCGCCGTGCAAGCTTGGCCCACCTCGTCGTGCAGCTCTTGGGCTAAGAGGCGGCGTTCGTCTTCTTGTGCGCTCATCAAGCGTTGTGTCAGATGACGATTGGCCACAAGCAGTTGAGAGGCTTCGTGGGTGCGTTGAAACGCAAACCAAGCTAAGCCGATTGAGAGCACCAGCAAAGTCAACGGTACTTCGTCCAACTGAAAGCGCTCATAACGTTGCAACCAATGTGTGAGCTGTTCAGACAGTTGCCAATGCATGGCGAGCACCCAAAACAAGGCGACCACCGTCAACACGCGAACCAAGTCGCGCCAAGCAGGCGAGGTCGTCTTTGCGGCGGTCACGGCCACATGCGTTTGGCAATGCCATCGCGACGCACCATGTGCAGCAAGGCGGCAAGCACGTGCATAGCAATTGTCAGCATGAACACATAGCTGCATGCGGTGTGCAACGCACCAAACACTTCTTTGAGGTCAGCCGATGCTTCCCACAAGCGCGGCAGCGGTGTGCCAAAAAACTTGATGGGATAGGCCGTGAAGCTAGAGCCTAAAAACCCGCTCACAGGCATGCACACCATGCAGAGGTACAGCAGTGAGTGACTGGCATTGGCGGCCCAGGTTTGCCACACGGGCAGGGTGTCTGGCAGCGCGGGGGGACGATGGGTCAAACGCCAAAGTCCACGCAACACAATGAGCAAGCCCAACACCATGCCGATGGATTTGTGCCAGTTGAACCACTCGGCGCGCAAGCCTGGCGGTGTTTTGGGAATGTCCTCCATCCACACGCCTAGCCACAGTTGGTAGATCAAGCCAACCGCCAACAACCAATGCAGCGCGATGGCCATGTGGGTGTAGCGTGAAGAGGGCGCAGAAGTTTCAATGGCCGTTGTGTTGTCTTCCATGGGGTGCTTTCAAATCTCTGGGGTCAATTGGCCGCAGTTCCCCAAGGCAATTTGCCCACGGGAATCGTAGCGATCGGTGTGAAGGTGTTGGCGTCTATCACGCTCACAGCATGGCTGCGGCCTGCGGCAACATACAGCTTGTTGCCATCGGGCGTGATGGCCATGTTCCAGGGGCGTTGGCCCACAGGCACGTGGGTGTGCACGGTGAAGCTTTCTGTGTCAATCACCGCCACATTGGCATCGCCGCCATTGCTGGCAAACAGCCACTTGCCATTGGGGTGCATGGTCAGGCCATTGGTGCGTGTGCCCACAGCCAAGGTGCCCTTGACCTTGAGTTTTTGGATGTCAATCGCTACAAGCAAGCTGTCGGTTTCTACGGCCACATAGGCGGTCTTGCCATCGGGGCTGAAGGCAATGCCGCGAGGCCGATTGCCCACGCGAATGCTTTTGATTTGTTTGCGCTTGGCGAGGTCAATGATGTCGATTTGGTCAGCCTCTTCGGCTGAGACAAGCATCAATTGGCCGTTGGGGCTGAACACGGCATGCTCGGGGTTTTTGCCATGCACTGAAATTGAAAACAGAACTCTCCAACGTGCGGTCGAAATAAAGCTCACGCTGTTGCTGCCCTCATTTGCCACTGCCACCCATTGGCCATCGGGCGAGCAATACACCGCTTCGGGGGATTCACCCAAGGTGAGTGTTTTTTCAACTGCGAAGGTGTGTGTGTGGATGGCCTGCAGCTGCGAGCCATTTTGATTGCTGACATACAAATGCGCCCCATTGCGACAGAGGGCCAAACCACGGGGTTTGCCATCTGTGGCGATGGTGTGCACCACGGTGTCCGTGTTGCTGTCGATGACGGAGATGTCACCCGAACCTTCGTTGGTGACAAAGACTTGACCTGCTGTCACCGTGTGCGTGGTCAGCGCACTTAAGAGACAGACCGTGGCGAAGAGTTGAGAGGGTGTCATAACAGGCTCAGATCAAAGTGGAATTTGGCTTTGAACACCAAGCACCCAACTGCGTGGGAGCCCTGGCTCAAAGAAGCGAGATGCTTTTTGATTGATGATCACGGATCCGATCGTGTCTCGGTTGGTCAAGTTGTCAATGCCTACAAATGCTTCGACGCGTGCATCGCCCAATTGGTAACGTTGACGTGCGCGTGCATTCAAAATCCCAAAGCCTGCGGCATTGGTCCCTGTGGTGTTGAGGTCGGTGGCCCAAATTTGTGAGCGCGCCATCCAATCGAGTGACAGTTCTGTGCCGAGTGCTGGTTTTTGACCCGGCCGTGCAAACCCTTTTTCAGACCATTGGATGGAAGAGAAGAGTTGTCGTGCAGGAATACTAGGCAAGCTGTTGCCTACGGGAACACCCGTGAATCCTTCTTGATAGGTCGCGTTGATGTAGTTGTAAGACGCTTGCGTGCGCCAGTGGGTGTTGATCAAGGTGCGTCCAGAAATCTCAACGCCATCGCGCACCGTTTTCCCTACGTTTTTGTAGGACGTGTTGGCACTGGATGAGTCGACGGCGATTTCATTGTCGGTTTTGATGTGAAACCAAGCAACATCGACGCGTGATGTGGGGTTGGGCAACCACTTGCTACCCAACTCTAAGTGTTCGCTTTTAGAGGCTTGCAAATTAAAGCCACCCGTGTTGGTGGTGTTTTGGTAAGCCGTCTCAGACAGCGTGGGGGTTTCAAATCCCTTGCCTTGGTTCAAGTACACGTTGAGGTTGTCACGCGCATGCCATGTCAGGCCCAACACAGGGCTGGTGGCTTTGTAGGTGGCACTGCCTGTGTCGCCTTTGGCGGTACAGCTGACGTCTAAACACTGGTTGAGACTGCTCAACACCACCTCGCTGCTGCGTGCACCCGTGGTGAGTGTCCACCGCTCAGTCAAATGCCAGTTGGCTTGGGCAAAGTAGTCGTTGTTTTTGGCTTCATTGGATTCATTGCGGGTCAGGCCGCCAGTTTTGATGCCGTTTTGTGTGGCGCCGCCTTGGCGTTGTTCGACAGAATGGTCTTGGTCAACGCCCACCACCCAATCCATGCGTTGTGTGTCGCTGAGTGTTGCTTTGCCATTGAGTTGCATGCCAAACCCATCAAAGTCACGATTCAAACCGATCCATGTGGCTTTGGTGGGCGTGCTGGTGACGGTGCCGGCTTGGTACTGCAGTGTTTCGCGTGTGCCCGAGTAAATGCGCACCTTGGCATTCAAGTCGCTGCTGAATCGGTGATCAACCACAACACCCATTTGGTTGTGACTCACTGTTTTTTGCGCCCCATTCAAAAGCGTTAAGGAATTCACAGACGTGGGTTTGGTGCTTGCATCGGCGGCATTGAGACCCGTGGGGTCTTTGGCATAAGGCATGTCGAAAATATTCACCACCAGTTTGACGCGCGTGTCAGGCTTGGCATCCACCGTGATGACGCTGTTGAGTTGTTGTCGACGCGCATCGCTGTTGTCGCGATAACCACGGATGCCAAACGTGCTGTAGTCGGCCACGATGCCGACGTTGCCACTGCGTTGGCTCATTTGCCAGTCGGTGCGTGTCATGCCATCCGAGCCCACCATCATTTGGTTGCGCAGCTCGGGGCGATCACCTGCTTCGCGGGTGTAGGTTTGAATCACGCCGCCAGACGAGTTGCCGTAAAGCTGCGCCAAGGGGCCTGTTAAAACTTCAATGCGCTCCGTGGAGGTCATGCTCACGGTGGAGGTTTGACCTTGGCCGTCTGGGATCGTGGCGGGGATATCGTCGGTGATGATGCGAATGCCACGCACACCAAATGCAGAGCGCGCACCAAATCCACGCATGGAAATTTGTACGTCTTGCGCATAGTTGTTGCGGTTGAGTGCCACCACGCCAGGTACAGAAGCCAAGACATCCGACAAGTTGACTTGTGCGCCTGAGCTTTGAATGGTTTGCGCATCGATGGCGTAAACCGATGCCGGGGCATCAAATTGCTTTTGTGCCAAGCGGCCACTTTGCACCACGATCTCTTTCATGTCAGTGGCAGTGGTTTGTGCATGCAGACCAGCGCTAGGGAAAACGCTAAGACACAACCACGCGACAACGGTCAGAGTCGGGGGCGATTGCGGCGGTGTGTGACGTTGGATGAGTTTCATGATTCGCAAAAGTGACGTGTGGATATACATAACCCTGGTCTCTACCAGTAGCAAAACCTATTCCACCTCAAAAGTGTTCCATACCTTTGGCATCGTTCGTGCTATTCAGTTTTATTCAAAAATCAGGTGTACCAAGGTTGACCAAGTGATGGTTCGTGGCATGACGCATCTTCTAACGAGCGTGGTGGTGTTTCTCTCAGGGTTGTTACTGATGGATGCGCACGCGGGTGTGATGACGCGTGAGGCGATGGCGCTCGTGTTTCCCGCGCCTTGGGTGGTGGGTGAAAAAGAGCGTGATTTACCCGTGTGGCCTATTTTTCGACAAGAGCTCACGTCGACCACGGTTGCGGCGTATGCCTTTGAGTCGCAAGACTTTGCGGCCATTCCCGGCTTTTCGGGGACGCCGTTTAATTTGCTGATTGCGCTCGATCCCAACGGTCAGTTCCTGGATGTGCGCGTGTTGTCTCACCACGAGCCCGTATTTTTAGAAGGTTTGGGTGAGAAGCCGTTGTTCGCTTTTGTCGAGCAATACAAAGAGTTATCTTTGAAGCAAAGCATCAAGATTGGCACGGGGCAAAGCAAAAGTGGCAAAGAAAGCGGTGCCAATGTGTACATCGATGGGGTGAGCAAGGCCACTGCTTCGGTGCGCATCTTGAACCAAACTTTGTTGGCGGCATCGTTGAAAGTGGCGCGTGCCAAACTGGGCTACAGCGAAGGCCGTGACCCAGATTTGGTGGCAAAAATTCGTCCAGATGTGTTCAAGCCGATGGATTGGTTGGGGCTGCGCAAAGCGGGTTTGGTGCGGCAAGCCACTTTCAAAAACAGCGATATAGAAAAGGCCTTCCAAGACACGGCAGGTGAGGGCGTCGACACCGAAGCGATGCCAAGCCCCGGCGATGTGTTTGCCGATGTGTATGTGGCGCATTTGAGTGTGCCCACGGTTGGCAAAAACCTGTTGTCACCCGAAAAATGGGCTTATTTGCAACAGCGCTTAGACCCCGGTGACCATGCCTTGTTGATTCTGAGCAAAGGGCGGTATCCGCTGATGGGCGATGACTTTGTGCGTGGCACGGTGCCTGACCGTGTGTCCTTGAACCAGCAAAAATTGCCCATCGAAATTCGTGATTTGGACCTGGATGCCACGTTGAATCTGCCGCCGGACTTGGCCGATGCGCAGTGGCTGGCTGTGCGCGTGATTGCGCCTGCGGGCCTCGATCCCGCGCAAGTTTTGGACTATGAGCTGCACGTCACACGAAGCAAAGGCATGGTGTACCCAGAGCGGGTGACCAAAAGTTTCGCCATCAACGCCGAGCTGCCGCACGACTATGTGCAGCTGGCGGAGTCTGATCAAAAAACATGGCACAGCATTTGGCTGGATCGTTGGGCTGAGTTGGTTGTGTTGCTGGGGGCGTTGGCTGTGTTGGTGTGGGCGCTGCGCGAGCCTGCGTGGTTGATGCATCACCCACGACGCATGGCGTGGTTTCGGCAAGGTTATTTGATCTTCACCCTTGGCTTTGTGGGTTGGTATGCGCAAGGGCAGCTCTCGGTGGTCAACCTCACGGCGGTGGTGCAGGCTGTTGTCGCGGGGCGTGGTTTGGGCTTTTTCATGTATGACCCGATGACTGTGTTGCTGTGGGTCTTTGTGGCGTTTACTTTCTGGGTGTGGGGACGGGGTACGTTTTGCGGGTGGCTGTGCCCATTCGGTGCATTGCAAGAATTGATCAGCCAGTTCACGCGACGCTTGGGGGTGCAGTGGGTGCGTGTGCCACAACGTTGGGATGACCGCTTGAAGCAAGTGAAATACGCCATCTTGGCCGTGTTGTTGGTGTGTGCCGCCGTGTCGGTGACGTGGACCGATCGCTTGGTTGAAATCGAACCGTTCAAAACCAGCATCACCTTGAACTTTGTGCGCGCCTGGCCATTTGTGGTGTGGGCGGTGGCCATGCTGCTGCTGAGTATGTTCGTTTACAAAGGCTACTGTCGCTACTTGTGCCCCCTAGGGGCTGGCATGGGTGTGTTGGGCAAGTTGCGACGTTGGGACTGGATTGCACGACGTAGCGAATGCGGCCAGCCTTGTCAGCGCTGTCGCAGTGACTGCGCGTACCAAGCCATCGACAAGCAAGGCAGGGTGGATTACGACGAGTGTTTCCAATGCATGGACTGTGTGGTGATTTATGAGAGTGATGCCTTGTGTGTGCCGCGTATTTTGGAAGCTCGTGCACCACGCGAGGTGATTCCCATCTATGCCGCAGATCTGTCTCAGGAGTCCACATGAAGCGCCGTCAGTTCATGCAAGTTGGCTTAGGCTTGGGCGTGTTGCCTGCAGCGTCTTGCGCTTGTGCATCAACGCGCTTGCACTGGCGTGACATCACCTTCACAGGGTTGGGGACGGTGCTGTCTATTCGCGCGGCCCATGTGGATGAGGAGGCCTTGACCCACGCCTTGCAGCGTGCACGGGACGTGATTGCGCATGTGGAAGACGAGATGAGCCTGTTTCGCCCCAACAGCGCGCTCAGTCGACTCAATGCCGCAGGGGTCTTGCAACGCCCGTCTGCCGATTTGTTGCATGTGTTGCATGTGAGCCAGCGTATCGCACAGCGCAGCCAAGGTGCGTTTGATGTGACGGTACAACCGCTGTGGCAGTTGTATGCCCAAGCGCAAACACAAGGTCGTTTACCCACGCCAAAAGAGGTCAACGCGGCGAAGCAGCTTGTAAGTTGGCAACATTTGCATGTGAGTGCACATCAAATCAAATTGACGCAATCGGGCATGGGGGTGTCGTTGAATGGCATTGCCCAAGGGTATGCCGCCGATCGGGTGCGTGCGAGCTTGGCGCGAGATGGTGTGACACACGCCTTGATCAATGCGGGGGAATGGTCTGCGATTGGCTTGGCCGATGGCCAGCGGCCATGGACCCTTGGCATTGCTGATCCGCACCATGCCAATGCATGGCTGACGCGGGTGAGGCTGAATGGGTTGAGCATCGCCACCTCGGCGGACGATCAATGTGTGTTCAGTGACGACCGAAAGAATCACCACATCTTCAATCCACACACGGGCTATTCGCCACAGGACCTCTCTAGCGTCACGGTCGCGGCTTCCTCATGTGCATTGGCGGATGCGTTGACCAAGGTCTTGTTTGTGGGCGGGTACGACCATGCTTTGCAATTGGCCAACACTTGGAATGTGTCAGCTTTAGTGGTGAAGAAAAGTGGTGAATGGAAGGCCTCAGACACATTTCCGCGTGTTGCAACGTGAGCCATGTGCAACAAAAAAAGTGCTCCAAATCTGAACACTTGTCACAACCCATGTCACACAACCTCTCGGTTTGCTTGCGCACAGCCTAGGGTAATTACTGGCTTTGGGTTGTTTTCCCGCTGGATCACTGTGGTGACGCATGGGTGACGAGCTGGCATGTGTATTGCAAATCAGATCGGTACGGATCAGTGGGCTTGGAAAAGTCAGCGACTTCCGCACTGAATGAAAAACGTCAATGCACGTTTACTTTTTAACTCGACAAATACAGGAGATATGCTGTGAAAAGAAAACTTCTAAGCGTGCTGGTCATGCTCGCCACGGCTCATGTGTCGGCGCAAGTCACCGATGCCATGATTGCCAAAGATGCGGCAGACACCGATTCAGTTCTGAGCTGGGGCATGGGCACTCAAGGTCAACGCTTCTCGCCTTTGACCACCATCAACACCAAAAACGTGAGCAAATTGGCGCCCGCATGGTCGATGTCTTTCGGTGGTGAAAAGCAGCGTGGCCAAGAGTCACAGCCGCTGGTCTACAAAGGCAAGATGTTTGTCACGGCTTCTTATTCACGCATCTTCGCGATCGATGTGAAGACTGGCGAAAAGGTTTGGAAATACGAACACCGCTTGCCAGAAGGCATCATGCCTTGCTGCGACGTGGTCAACCGCGGTGCTGCGTTGTTTGACAACCTGGTGATCTTCGGCACCTTGGATGCACAGTTGGTGGCCTTGGACCAAAACACCGGCAAAGTGGTGTGGCGTGAAAAAATCGACGACTACACCGCAGGTTACAGCTACACCGCTGCACCCTTGATCGCCGATGGCTTGTTGCTGACCGGCGTGTCTGGTGGTGAATTTGGTGTGGTGGGTCGTGTCGATGCACGCGATCCCAAGACGGGTAAATTGGTGTGGTCTCGTCCCACCGTTGAAGGCCATATGGGCTACAAAGACGGCAAAGAAAACGGCATCAGTGGCACCACCAACGCCACCTGGCCAGGTGAGACATGGAAGACCGGCGGGGCTTCCACTTGGTTGGGTGGTTCTTACGATGCGTCCACTGGCTTGGCTTATTTCGGTACAGGCAACCCTGGCCCATGGAACAGCCATGTGCGCAAAGGTGACAACTTGTATTCATCGTCTACTGTGGCGATCGATGTCAAGACAGGCAAGATCGCTTGGAGTTACCAAAACACACCTAACGACGCTTGGGACTTTGATGGTGTGAACGAGTTTGTCACCTTTGACATGGATGGCAAGCGCGTGGGTGCCAAGGCTGACCGCAACGGTTTCTTCTATGTGAACGATGCCAAGACGGGTAAGTTGATCAACGCTTTCCCCTTCGTGAAGAAAGTCACATGGGCTTCCAGCATCGACCTCAAAACAGGTCGCCCAGTGTTTGACCCAGCCAATCGCCCTGGTGATCCAACGGCCAGTAGCGATGGCAAAAAAGGTTCATCGGTATTTGCCGCACCTGGCTTCTTGGGTGGTAAGAACCAAATGCCAATGGCGTATAGCCCCAAGTCTCAGTTGTTCTATGTGCCGACCAACGAATGGGGCATGGACATTTGGAACGAACCCATCAGCTACAAAAAAGGCGCCGCCTACTTGGGTGCTGGCTTCACGATGAAGCCTTTGTTTGACGATCACATCGGTTCATTGCGCGCCATCGATCCAAAGACAGGCAAAGTGGCTTGGGAAGTCAAAAACAACGCGCCTTTGTGGGGTGGTGTCTTGACCACGGCTGGCGATTTGGTCTTCTGGGGCACGCCTGAGGGTTACCTCAAAGCCGCTGATGCCAAAACAGGCAAAGTGTTGTGGCAGTTCCAAACGGGCTCTGGCGTGGTGGCTCCTCCCATCACATGGAGCGACGGTGCTGACCAATACGTGAGCGTTGTCTCTGGTTGGGGCGGTGCTGTGCCACTGTGGGGTGGTGAAGTGGCCAAGAAGGTCAACTTCTTGGAACAAGGTGGCTCTGTTTGGACCTTCAAACTGCCTAAATAATCACGCACCTGTTTGATCCTAGAAGGGGTTTTAGATGGCGCAAGCCTTCTGAAGCCCCTTTTTAAATCAAGGCGAACTTTATGAAAAAAATCACACTCGTTTTAATGTTGACCGCTGCGCATGTCGCTTTTGCAGCGCCTGCGATGGGCGCCAAAGAATCTGCTGCGGCGATGGATTTGGCAAAAGCCAATGGTTGTTTGAGCTGCCACGCTTTGGATGAAAAAATTGTCGGCCCAGCCTATTCAAAAGTGGCCGCAAAGTACAGCGATGACAAAGATGCCGCAGCCTCACTGGCGCAATCGATTCGCAATGGTTCGCAAGGTAAGTGGGGCCGCATTCCCATGCCTTCACATGGCACGATGAGTCAAGAGGACATTGATCTCTTGGCCCGTTGGGTGTTGACCATTAAGTAACTGTTGCAGCAAGAAGGCATGAACAGCGCCTCGGGCCAATGGGCCCGAGGCGCTTTTTTATGGATGAAGCCCGTGATACCCCTTATGAAATTCGTTACATAAAGTAACAATTTGGGACATCTGTGGCGTGCTGACACACGTGGTTGTGGCAAAACGAATCTCTTTGTCTCGCCTTGGCTGCTTTGCGCGAAATTGGCCAAGAAATAGACTTGGAACGGCTCTTGCAGAACCTTCAAACCCGAACAGGGAAATGTTTGATGGTTCAACAACGGAGAGACACATGATTTACGCAAACCCCGGTGCAGCAGGCGCCAAAGTTCAATACAAAGCGCATTACGACAACTTCATTGGTGGCAAATTTGTAGCCCCCGTGAAAGGTCAGTACTTTGATGTGATCACACCCATCACAGGCAAGGTCTACACCAAAGCTGCACGCTCGGATGCCGCTGACATTGAGTTGGCATTGGATGCCGCACACAAAGCGGCCGAGGCTTGGGGGAAGACATCGCCCACTGAACGCGCCAATATTTTGTTGAAAATCGCTGACCGCATTGAAGCCAACCTTGAAATGTTGGCCTACGCTGAAACGGTGGACAACGGCAAAGCCATTCGCGAAACACTCAATGCCGACATTCCACTGACCGTTGACCACTTCCGTTACTTTGCAGGTTGTGTGCGTGCCCAAGAGGGGGCTTTGTCAGACATCGACGAAAACACCGTGGCCTACCACTACCACGAGCCTTTGGGCGTGGTGGGGCAAATCATTCCTTGGAACTTCCCCATTTTGATGGCGGCATGGAAATTGGCGCCTGCATTGGGCGCCGGTAACTGCGTGGTGTTGAAGCCAGCAGAGTCCACACCCATTTCGATCTTGGTGTTGGTTGAGTTGATTGCTGATTTGCTGCCACCGGGGGTGTTGAACATCGTCAACGGGTATGGCCGTGAAGCCGGTATGCCGTTGGCCACGAGTACACGCATTGCCAAAATTGCGTTCACAGGTTCCACCACCACAGGCCGTGTGATTGCACAAGCCGCAGCCAACAACCTGATTCCTGCTACGTTGGAGCTGGGTGGCAAATCGCCCAACATCTTCTTTGCCGATGTGATGGACAAAGACGACGGCTTCCTCGACAAGGCGATCGAAGGCATGGTGTTGTTTGCGTTCAACCAAGGTGAGGTGTGCACTTGTCCATCACGTGCCTTGATCCAAGAGAGCATCTACGACAAGTTCATGGCCCGTGTGTTGAAGCGTGTGGCTGCCATCAAGCATGCCAACCCACTCGACACTGACAGCATGATGGGGGCACAAGCATCGAAAGAGCAGCTCACCAAAATCTTGTCGTACCTCGACTTGGGCAAGCAAGAAGGTGCTGAAGTCTTGGCCGGTGGCGGACAAGCTCATTTGGGGGGTGACCTCGAAGGTGGCTACTACGTGCAGCCCACCTTGTTCAAAGGCCACAACAAAATGCGCATCTTCCAAGAAGAAATCTTTGGCCCCGTGTTGGCGGTGACCACGTTCAAAGACGAAGCCGAAGCCTTGGCCATCGCCAACGATACGCTCTATGGTTTGGGTGCGGGGGTGTGGAGTCGAAATGGCAACGTGGCTTACCGCATGGGGCGCGCGATCAAAGCAGGCCGTGTGTGGACGAATTGCTACCACGCTTACCCAGCGCACGCGGCCTTCGGGGGTTACAAAGAGTCAGGCATTGGTCGTGAAACACACAAGGTCATGCTCGATCATTACCAACAAACCAAAAACTTGTTGGTCAGCTACAGCGAGAGCAAGCTGGGTTTCTTCTAAATTCATGACCTGATCGTCTGGATTGCGCGTGGTGAGCAATTGCCACGCGCTTTTTGCCTAGGAGTGAGACATGGTTGAAAAAGTCGTGGCAACCCCAGCCGCACTGGAGTTGGTTGAATTTTTAAAACAAAAGCACGGTACCTTGATGTTTCATCAGTCAGGGGGGTGCTGTGACAACAGTGCGGCCAATTGTTATTTGCCAGGCGAAATCACGATGGGGGCTGGCGATGTATTTTTGGGACGGATTGGGGACTGTGACTTTTACATCGGCCGCAATCAATACCAATATTGGAAACACACGCAACTCATCATTGATGTGATCGAGGGGACGGGCGGCACCTTTTCACTCGAAGGCCCAGAAGGCAAAGCCTTTCATACGCGTTCGCGTGTGTTCACGCAGGCCGAATTGGATGAGTTGGCCGCAGAGGAGGCGCTGGCGTCGCCCAAGGGCTGAGTGTGGCGTGATTAATTCCAAGCTGCATCAGGCAACAGATGCTTCTTGCGATAAATCGTGTTGCGCGACACGCCCAAGAGCTTGGCTGCAGCAGAGACATTTCCTTTGGATGTGCGCAAAGCTTGTGCAATGGCATCAATGGCGACGTTTTCTAAGTTGAACACCTCGTGTGTGCGTGTTTCAAACGTGGGCATGGCGGCCTGTGCTTGAACAGGCGATGCCGCTGGTACATCAGGCAGCTTTTGTGCTGGCGCGAGTTGTTGGACTTCAGACAAAAAGTCATCAGACAAGTGGTGCATTTGAATGTCACCTTCGCATTCCGCCATCACCACAGCGGTGCGTAGCAAGTTATAAAGTTGCCGGAAGTTGCCGGGCCATGCATAGCGTTGGAACACGTCCATGACCTCTGGTGAAAGGCCCATGCGCTTTTCAGCGCTGCATAAGCTAGCCAAAATCTTTTGAGCGACCACTTCTAAGTCTTTGCGGTCACGCAAGGCGGGCAGTTTGACCACGAGTCCGTTGAGGCGGTAATACAAATCTTCCCTGAAGGTGCCATTGGCAATCATTTCTTTCAGGTTTTTGTTGGTGGCGCAAATGACGGTGACATCGACCTCGACTTCGCGACCCGAACCCAGTGGGTTGACCTTGCGCTCTTGCAACACACGCAGCAAGCGCGCTTGCAGTTGCAGTGGCATGTCGCCAATCTCGTCGAGAAACAAGGTGCCTTCGTTGGCAAACAAAATTTTGCCGATGGACCCTTTGCGTTTGGCTCCTGTGAACGCGCCTTCTTCGTAGCCAAACAGTTCTGATTCAATCAAATTTTCAGGAATAGAAGCGCAATTCACTGACACAAAATTTTTGTGGCTGCGTGTGGAGTCGTTGTGAATGGCTTGTGCCAGCAAATCTTTGCCCGTGCCTGTTTCTCCCAAAATCATGATGGGAATATCGCGGCCTTGGATGATGCGCAGCTTTTGGATGACCGAGGCCACTTGTGGATCCCCCGTGTCTAAATAACGCAAGCTGGAGAGTGGGATTTTTTCCTCTTTGCGTTTTTTATAGGTGGGGTTGGTCTGTGGCAAGTGTGCCGTGGGTGTTTTGAATTTGAGCTCACTTTTGCAACACACACTCACCCCATCGTGCAAGCACAAGCGGAAGTACTCACCATTGATCGATCGCGCATGGTCAAAAAACTGAGAAATACCAATCCCAAACAGCGATGAAAACGTGTGCGCGCGCAGGGCATTGATGGACATGCCAAATTGAAATTGCGCGCTTCGGTTGGCGGACAAAAAGCGGCCATCCGTGGTGAAAACGGCAATGCCTTCGACGATGGTGCCAATGAACTCTGGACGTGCATGAAAGTGGATGCGCACCTCGGTCGGGAACACATCAGCAAACATGTGGTTTTCAATCATCTGCGCTGACATGCGTGCCAGCGCCATGGTGTGTTGGTGGTAGCTGCGGTAGTCCCCCGTCACGTCCAATGCACCAATCACATCGCCATGGGGGTCCAGAATCGGTGTGCAAGAGCACGTGAGGAATTGGTTGGCCTGCAAATAGTGCTGGTTGCCGTGCACCACGAGTGGTTGCCCTTCCGTCAAGGCAGTGCCGATGGCATTCGTGCCTTTGCTTTTTTCAGACCAGTCCACGCCAGGGGCTAGCGCAATTTGTGAGGCTTTCTCAAGGAAATCGGTGTCACCCAAAGAATGAAGGATCGTGCCAGTGCGTGTGGTGAGCAACACCATGCTGTGGGTGTTGGCAATTTGCTCGTACAGCGTTTCCATCACGGGCGCCGCGTGTTGATACAGAAAATGGTTTTCTTCTAGCAGTGCACCGACCGTGCGTGTGGATGTGCCGCTGTAGTCGGGGGTATGCGCAGAACCCAAGCCGAAGCTGCGTGATCGCTCTTGCGATGAGGCGATGATGGCGGTGTGTTCGGGGGTGTTGTAAGCCGCACCTTGGATGTACGCATTCATGACTCCACGGGACGATGGGTGATTGGAATTCATCATTTAAAAATCCGTAAAGATTTGAGTGCGTTGGGTGATCTTTGCTTGCAAATATTTTCAGTCTGGCTGAGTCGCACAAGGGATAGTTCTTTCCCTAGTGGCCCCCAAATAACTGTTTCAATTTGGGACAGTTGAGGGTTAATTTGAATGGCGTGGTATTTGCTTGGTGGTTAACGTCAATCACCCACATTTGAAAACAGAGGTTATGCCCGTCATGTCAATCGTTCGCCAATCCACCCTTCGTCCCTTGGTCGTCACGTGCTTTGCTGCCGTGATGGCGCTATGCAGTCCACACAGCTTCGCGCATGGCGATGTGGTGCCTCAGTCGGTCGACACCTCGACCTTGCCTCAGCTCGGTCCGAAGTGGCTGGATGACAACCCGTATTCGAAAGGTGATGCCCACAAAGAAGCGTTGCGAATTGGGACATCGGCGTACAACCAAAACTGCGCACGCTGCCATGGGTTGGAGGCGATCTCGGGCGGTATCTCGCCAGACTTGCGCAAGATCGACAACGACTGCGCTGATTTGGCCGATCAAGCGAAGAAGAGTGCTTGTTACCAAGAGATCAACGAGTATTTTGTGGCCACCGTGCGCCGTGGTCGTGCGCGCGATGGCCGTGTGTACATGCCGCCGTTTGAGGGCATTTTGTCGCAAGAGGCGATTTGGTCAATCAAGACATATCTTGAAACACGCCGTGAGCGTTAAGGAGTCGATTTTGAAATCCACCACAAAGAGCAACGGTTCAGGGTTGTCGCGTCGTCAGGTGCTTGCCGCTGCGCCGCTGCTGTTGGGCGTGCATGGTTTGACCGGCGCACAGGAGCTGAGCGCCATGGAGAAAATCAAAGCGCGTGGCGTCCTCAAAGTGGCGATCTATAAAGAGAATGCCCCGTACTCGGATGGCCCAAATGCCGACATGCAAGGCGTTGATGTGTCGTTGGCCAAAGCTTTGGCGACGCAGTTGAATCTGCAGCTGGCGCTGTTGCCGTTTGATGCGGGCGAGAACATGAATGACGATTTGCGCAACATGGTTTGGAAGGGCCATTACCTGGGTTATGGCCCTGCCGATGTGATGATTCATGTGCCAGTGGATCGCTATTTGATGAATGAAAACAAGCAAGTGTTGATTTTTGGCTCGTATGTGCGCGAACACTTGGTGGTGTTGCATGACCCCGCCAAAGTGTCGCGGGTTGACAACCCAGAAGACCTACAAGGGAAAACGATAGCTGTGGAAAAAGGCAGTGGTGCGGCCAGTGCTTTGATGGGGTATCGGGGTGGTTTGTTGCGCGACAAAATCTCCATTTTTAAAGACGGTGTCGATGCGGCCAAGATGGTGACCTCAGGGCAGTTTGATGCAGCCTTTGTCAGCCGCGCGCAGGCGGAATCGGCTGTGTATGCCAACGCCGGCAAGGGGCGTTGGGCGTTGTCATCGGTGTCTTTGCCCGGCGTGATGCCTGCGGGTTGGCCGTTGGGCTTGGCCGTGAAAGCGGACAACACGGCCTTGGCCACGGCGTTGGACAATGCGCTGACCTCGTTGCGTCAAAGTGGCGAATTGCTGAAGATATTTCAATCGCACGGATTGACCTTAGCGGCGCCTTGAACACATACTCCACCATCTGTTAAGTCGTTGCCAGCGTAAGAAACTGGTTGCGTTACCTAGGTTTTGCTAATGGAAAATCGAAAATCACTGAGCATCGGCGTGCCTGCCGAAACAGCAGCAGGTGAATCACGCGTGGCGGTGACCCCTGAGACAGCCAAGAAGTTGATCGCACAAGGACACAAGGTGCGCATGCAATCTGGCGCGGGCGTGTCCGCCAGCGTGCCAGATGAAGCCTACGCTGCAGTGGGCGTCGAGCTGGTCAATGCCGCCGCGGCTTGGGATGCCGATTTGGTGCTCAAGGTGCGCGCACCTGAAGTCTCTGAGGCTACCAGCATCAAAGCTGGCAGCACCGTGGTGGGCATGTTGGAGCCTTTCAATGCAGAAGGTTTGCAGCGTTTAGCCACAGCTGGCGCTACGGGCTTCGCATTGGAGGCAGCACCCCGCACCACGCGCGCGCAAAGCATGGATGTGTTGTCTTCGCAGGCCAACATCGCAGGCTACAAAGCCGTCATGCTGGCAGCAGATAAGTACCAACGCTTTTTCCCCATGTTGATGACAGCGGCGGGCACGGTCAAGGCTGCCCGCGTGGTCATCCTCGGTGTGGGCGTGGCGGGTTTGCAGGCCATTGCCACGGCCAAGCGCTTGGGTGCGGTGATTGAAGCCACTGACGTACGCCCGAGCGTGAAAGAACAAGTGGAGTCACTGGGTGCGAAGTTCATTGACGTGCCATTTGAAAACCAAGACGAAAAAGATGCGGCCGAAGGCGTGGGCGGTTATGCCCGCCCCATGCCGCAAAGCTGGTTGGATCGCCAAAAGGTGGAGGTGGCCAAGCGTGTGGCGCTGGCTGACATCGTCATCACCACGGCGCTCATTCCCGGTCGCGCAGCGCCTGTATTGGTGACGCAAGACATGGTCAAAGCCATGAAGCCCGGCGCAGTCATCATCGACATCGCTGCGGGCAAAGGTGCGAACGGCACCGATGGCAACTGCCCGTTGACGGAAGCAGGCCAGACCGTCATTAAGCATGGTGTGACGATTGTGGGTGAGACCAACTTGCCTGCTTTGGTGGCGGCAGACGCCAGCGCGCTGTATGCCCGCAACGTGCTCGACTTCTTGAAGCTGATCATCAACAAAGAAGGTGCGTTGCACATCGACCTAGAAGATGACATCGTGGCCGCTTGTCTTGTCACCCGCGATGGCGCGGTGGTGAAGAAATAAAACGAGGAACAACAACATGGATGCAGTCTCTCCCACCCTCGTCAACCTCATTATTTTTGTGCTGGCCATCTACGTGGGTTACCACGTGGTGTGGACCGTGACCCCTGCTTTGCACACGCCACTGATGGCGGTGACCAACGCCATCTCTGCCATCGTCATTGTGGGGGCCATGTTGGCCGCTGCGATGACCGAAACCACGTTGGGTAAAACCATGGGCGTGCTGGCTGTGGCCTTGGCTGCGGTGAATGTGTTTGGCGGTTTCATGGTCACGCGCCGCATGCTGGAAATGTTTAGAAAAAAAGACAAGCCTGCTAAAGCAGTGGCAGGAGACAAAGCATGAACATGGACTTTGTGTCAATGAACCTCGTCACCTTGATGTACTTGGTGGCGAGTGTGTGTTTCATTCAAGCGCTCAAAGGGTTGAGCCACCCCACGACCTCTATTCGCGGCAACGTGTTTGGCATGACGGGCATGACGATTGCGGTCATCACCACTGCCGCCTTGATCGTGAAGTTGTCGGGTTCGGGTGTTGGCATGAGCTGGGTGTTGTTGGGTCTCGTGGTGGGCGGTGGCGCCGGCACCATCATGGCGCAGCGCGTGGAAATGACCAAAATGCCAGAGCTTGTGGCCTTCATGCACAGCATGATTGGTTTGGCTGCGGTGTTCATCGGGGTCGCGGCTGTCGCTGAGCCTTGGGCATTTGGTATCACGGCAGCGCCTCAAGAGTTGGTGACTGGCGTGCAAACCACCGCGGGTTTGGTGATCACAGAAAGCATTCAACGTTTTCCGATTCCCGCGGGTAACCGCTTGGAGTTGTTCCTCGGTGCGGCCATCGGTGCCATCACCTTCAGCGGCTCGGTCATTGCGTTTGGCAAGCTTTCCGGTAAATACAAATTCCGCTTGTTCCAAGGCACGCCCGTGAGCTTTGCGGGTCAGCACATGCTCAACCTTGTGTTGGGTTTGGTCACCATTGGTTTGGGCTTGGTGTTTGTCACCACAGAAAGCTGGACCGCTTTCTTCGCCATGCTGGCGCTGTCGTTTGTGATGGGTGTGCTCATCATTATTCCGATTGGCGGCGCAGACATGCCCGTGGTGGTGTCCATGCTCAACAGCTATTCAGGCTGGGCGGCAGCGGGCATCGGCTTCTCGCTCAACAACAGCATGCTCATCATTGCGGGTTCGTTGGTGGGTAGCTCGGGCGCCATTTTGAGCTACATCATGTGCAAGGCGATGAACCGTTCGTTCTTCAGCGTGATCTTGGGTGGCTTTGGTGCAGAGGCTGTCACCGCCGCGGGCGGCGCGCAAGAGCAACGTCCGGTGAAGAGTGGCAGTGCAGACGATGCGGCCTACATCTTGGCCAACGCCGAGACTGTGGTCATCGTGCCTGGTTACGGTTTGGCTGTGGCGCGTGCGCAGCATGCGGTGAACGAATTGGCTGAGAAGCTGATGCACAAAGGCATCAGCGTGAAGTATGCCATTCACCCTGTGGCGGGTCGTATGCCAGGACACATGAACGTGTTGTTGGCTGAAGCTGAAGTACCCTACGACCAAGTGTTTGAGATGGAAGACATCAACGGCGAATTCGGCCAAGTGGATGTGGCCATCGTTTTGGGGGCCAACGACGTGGTCAACCCTGCTGCGTTGGAAAAAGGCAGCTCGATTTACGGCATGCCCATCTTGGAAGCCTACAAAGCCAAGACCGTGATTGTGAACAAGCGATCCATGGCTTCTGGCTATGCTGGCTTGGACAACGAGTTGTTCTACATGGACAAAACCATGATGGTGTTTGGCGATGCCAAGAAAGTCGTGGAAGACATGGTCAAGGCGGTGGACTGATGAAGGCTTAGTCCAGATCTAAGTTCACACCGACTTTCATCACCCATTTGTCAACGCTGCCACCCGATGGATTCAGAGGCTTGCCCAGCCCGATGTTCCATCGGCTGTTGGCCAGTTTTTCATCCCATACCCAGTAAAGCGTTTCGTCGCGCTCGCGTTGTGGGCGAAGGGCTGACAACGCACCCCAGCCACTGAAGTATTCCAACCCCAGCTGCGTGGTCCCACGGATGCTGCGGGCGAGTTTGGCCGAGGGTTGAAATTGTGTTTGTTTGTTGGGCCCGCTCATGGGAATTTCAAGGGAGGGGTTCACCACGAGGTGCCAAGTCGACCAGCGGTAGCCAACGATGGGGTTGATGTCTACGCTGTGGCTGCCTTGTGCATCATAAGGGCTAGAGGTGTAACCCACATCGCTGCGTATGCCCCAGTACAAGCCTTGCTGCGCATCGTGCTTCGCCACATATTGCGCCTCAACTTTGAGGCCATTGAGTTGGTTGTGCCCATTGACGTGTGACATCGGTAGCTCTAGCCCAATGCTCCAGCCGTTGCCTAGGCCGTAGCCATACTCCACCAGCGTTTGAAACACGGACCCACGTGGCCCTTCATCTGTGAGCTTGGGCTTGGCGATGCTCAGGATCAGTTCAATTTCAGCGTCTTCTTTTTGAGGCATGTCATCCGAATACACGCGCAACTCGTAAGGCGCAGCGCGCGCCACAGAGGGAAGTGCTGCAGTGGCTGCGATGGCCAATGCATAGGCGATGGTCAACGTGTGGCGTTGGGTAGGCATGGGGGCATTTTCAATGAATATCTAGAATCAATGTCTTTGTTCAGCTGTTATTTCACACATGCGCATCCATCACACCCCATTGCAAGCGGCGATCATTGACTTGGATGGGACGATGGTCGATACCCTGGGGGACTTTGAGGTGGCACTCAATCGCATGCTGGCGGATCTTGATTTGCCGCCGCTCACACGCGCATTGGTGGCGCGCACGGTGGGCAAAGGTTCTGAACATTTGATCCGCTCGGTGCTCATCCATCAGTTGGCTTTGCCAGAAGTCACAGGCCTCACCAACGTGTGTCATGCGCGCAGCGCGGAGAGCTTGTATGAAGCCGCGTGGCAACGTTACCAACATCACTACTTGGCCATCAATGGCGAGTTTGCAGCGGTGTATCCGGGGGTGGAGGCGGGCCTGCAAGCCCTGCGCGATGCAGGCTTGCAGTTGGCGTGTTTGACCAACAAGCCCTTGTCGTTTGCCAAGCCTTTGTTACAAGCCAAAAGGCTGGATGCGTTCTTCCCGCATGTGTTTGGTGGCGATAGTTTTGCGCGCAAAAAACCAGACCCGCTGCCGCTGCTCAAAACCTGTGAGGCCTTGGGCGTTCGCCCCGCGCAGGCTTTGATGGTGGGTGATTCGAGCAACGACGCCCAAGCTGCCCGCGCCGCGGGTTGCCCCGTGGTGTTGGTGCGTTATGGCTACAACCACGGCGAGCCTGTGGACGGTGTGGAGGCCGACGCCCACGTAGATACCCTGACGCATATTGCGCAGGCGCTGGCTGGCCAGGTCTGAGCCTTTGCTAAACTGCATCCCATGTTCATTCATCGCAACACAGTCACAGGTTGTCACGACCGGGGAGCTTGGCCCTGGCGTACGCCATGTACTGCGCTTGTCTAAAGCACGCTCAGGTTCACTGATGCCGTGCCCGCGCTGAAGCACACGCGAGTTGCTCAGCACTTGTCCGAATGAACGCCTTGACCTGAACAGGGCCGAGCTGTGGAGGCTCACGATGACCGAAACCGAATTCAAACAATTGGCCCACGAGGGCTACAACCGTATCCCGTTGGTGGCCGAGGCCTTTGCCGACTTAGAAACCCCGCTCTCGCTGTACCTCAAGCTGGCCCATGTGCAAAACAACGGTGAGCGCAGCTTTTTGCTCGAATCCGTGGTGGGTGGCGAGCGCTTTGGGCGCTACAGCTTCATTGGTTTGCCCGCCCGCACGCTGCTGCGTGCCAGTGGTTTTGGTGAAGCGGCGAAGACCGAAGTGGTGACCGATGGCGTGGTGGTGGAAACCCACGCAGGCAACCCGCTGGACTTTGTGGCCGATTACCAAAAGCGCTTCAAAGTGGCGTTGCGTCAAGGTTTGCCGCGGTTTTGCGGTGGCTTGGCAGGCTACTTTGGCTACGACACGGTGCGCCACATCGAGAAAAAGTTGGTCCATTCCTGTCCGCCGGATGACCTCGGTATGCCTGACATTTTGTTGCTGCAAACCGAAGAATTGGCGGTGATTGACAACCTCTCAGGCAAGCTCTCGCTCATCGTGTATGCCGACCCGGCGCAGCCGGATGCCTACCCACAAGCCCATGCACGTTTGGCTGAGCTGAAGCGGCGTTTGAAGGCGCCTGCACAAGCGCCCTCTATTGCACCTTGCGCCAGCCACCCTGCCGAGCGCAGCTTTGCGAAAGACGACTACTTGGCGGCGGTGTTGCGCGCCAAAGACTTGATTGCCGCCGGCGACTTCATGCAAGTACAAGTGGGTCAGCGCATTCACAAAAAGTTCACCGCCAGTCCGCTGTCCTTGTACCGCGCGCTGCGTTCGTTGAACCCCAGCCCCTACATGTATTACTACAACCTCGGCGATGCCTACGTGGTGGGTGCCTCGCCTGAGATTTTGGTGCGTCAAGAATCCACACCCGAAGGGCAAAAAGTCACCATCCGTCCCTTGGCGGGGACGCGCCCACGCGGCGCCACGCCGGAGGCGGACAAGGCCGCTGAGGTGGAGTTGATCAACGACCCCAAAGAGCGTGCCGAGCATGTGATGTTGATCGACCTCGCACGCAACGACATTGGCCGCATTGCCAAAACAGGCAGCGTCAAAGTGACCGAGGCGTTTGTGGTGGAGCGTTACAGCCATGTGATGCACATCGTGAGCAACGTGGAAGGCTTGTTGCTTGACGGCGCAGATGGTCAGCCACTCACCAGCATGGACGTGCTCAAAGCCACGTTCCCTGCGGGCACGTTGACAGGTGCGCCCAAAGTGCATGCGATGGAATTGATTGACCAGCTCGAACCCACCAAACGCGGCTTGTACGGCGGCGCTTGCGGCTACTTGAGTTTTGCGGGTGACATGGATGTGGCGATTGCCATTCGCACCGGCATCATCAAAAACGACACGCTCTATGTGCAAGCGGCCGCCGGTGTGGTGGCTGACTCGGTGCCCGAGCTGGAGTGGCGAGAAACAGAACACAAAGCGCGCGCCTTGTTGCGTGCCAGCGAATTGGTCGAGGAGGGCTTGGAATGAAAAAACTCAAACTCCTCATGGTGGACAACTACGACAGCTTCACCTTCAACATCGTTCAATACTTGGGTGAGTTGGGCGCCGAGGTCGAGGTGTTTCGCAACGACGAAATCACGATTGAGGGCATTGCCGCACGCAAGCCAGACCGTTTGGTCATTTCCCCTGGGCCTTGTTCACCTGCTGAGGCCGGCATTTCGGTGGCCGCCATTCAGCACTTTGCAGGCAAGCTTCCTATTCTTGGCGTCTGTTTGGGTCATCAAAGCATTGGCGCTGCGTTTGGCGGAAAAATCATTCGCGCACAAGAGTTGATGCATGGCAAGACCAGTGTCATCACCACCACGCAAGAGGGCGTGTTTGCAGGATTGCCCGAGAAGTTCACGGTCAACCGCTATCACTCGCTCGCGATTGAACGTGCGTCTTGCCCCGCGTGTCTCAAGGTCACCGCGTGGACGGATGACGGCGAAATCATGGGTGTGCGCCACACCGAGTTAGACATTCAGGGGGTGCAGTTCCACCCGGAATCCATCCTCACCGAGCATGGGCACGCCATGCTGAAAAACTTTTTGTAAAGGCGGGCTATGACAACCACCATCCATGCAATCACGCCACAAGAAGCATTGCAGCGCGTCATCGAACACCGTGAGATTTTTCACGACGAGATGCTGCACATCATGCGCCTCATCATGTCGGGGGAAATGTCGCCCGTGTTGATGTCGGCCTTCATCACCGCCTTGCGCGTGAAGAAAGAAACGATTGGCGAAATCACTGCCGCCGCACAAGTGATGCGCGAGTTCTCCACCAAGGTGGATGTGCCCGACCGCACGCACATGGTGGACATTGTGGGCACCGGCGGTGACGGGGCGCACACCTTCAATATTTCGACGTGTTCTATGTTTGTGGTGGCGGCTGCGGGCGGCAAGGTCAGCAAGCACGGGGGGCGCAGCGTGAGCAGCAAAAGCGGCAGTGCCGATGTGCTGGAAAGCTTGGGCGTCAACATCAATTTGCCACCTGCGCAAATTGCCAAGTGCATTGCCAATGTGGGCATCGGCTTCATGTTTGCGCCCAACCACCACCCCGCCATGAAAAACGTGGCGCCTGTTCGCAAAGAGCTGGGCGTGCGCACCCTCTTCAACATCTTGGGCCCACTCACCAACCCAGCGGGTGCGCCCAATATTTTGATGGGCGTGTTTCACCCTGACTTGGTGGGTATCCAAGTGCGTGCGCTAGAGCGTTTGGGTGCCGAGCATGCGCTCGTGGTCTATGGCCGCGATGGTTTGGACGAGGTGTCCTTGGGTGCTGCCACCTTGGTGGGTGAACTCAAAGACGGTCAAGTGCGCGAGTACGAAATTCACCCCGAAGATTTTGGGTTTGCCATGAGCAGCAACCGTGCCTTGCGCGTGGAAACGCCCGAGGAGTCGCGCGCCATGTTGCTGGGCGTGTTGGACAACCAGGCAGGCCCTGCGCGTGACATTGTGGTGCTCAACGCCGGCGTGGCCTTGTATGCGGCCAATGTGGCAGACAGCATCGAGGCGGGGATTGCGCGCGCGCGCGACGCTTTGGCCTCGGGTGCCGCCAAAGCTAAGCTCGACCAATTGGTCGCGGTGGCGCACCAGCTCACTGCGGCATAAACACGCGCTTGGCGCAAGAAAGAAACACATGTCAGACATCCTGAACAAAATCGTTGCTGTCAAACACCAAGAAGTGGCAGCGGCCTTGCAGCGCAAATCGCTGGCGGCCATGCGAGCGGACGCCGAAAGCCGCGTGCTGACACGCGACTTTGTGGGTGCCTTGCGCGCCAAGATTGCCGCAGGCTTGCCAGCGGTGATTGCCGAAATCAAAAAAGCCAGCCCCTCCAAAGGGGTGATTCGCGAAGACTTCATTCCCGCCGACATTGCGCAAAGTTATGCCGAGCACGGTGCAGCGTGTTTGTCGGTGTTGACTGACAAAGAGTTCTTCCAAGGCCAGGTGGATTACCTCAAGCAAGCGCGTGCCTCGTGCGACTTGCCTGTGCTGCGCAAAGACTTCATGGTCGACCCCTACCAGGTGTACGAGGCCCGCGTGATGGGTGCTGACTGCATCTTGCTGATTGCCGCCTGCTTGACCGATGCGCAAATGGCAGAGATGGAGGCCGTGGCGCGTAGCTTGGACATGGCGGTCTTGGTCGAGGTCCATGATGCGGCGGAGTTGCAGCGCGCGCTCAAACTCAAAACGCCGTTGGTAGGCATCAACAACCGCAACCTGCGCACGTTTGAGGTGTCGCTCGACACGACGATTGGCATGCTCAAAGACGTGCCCGCTGACCGGTTGCTCATCACTGAGAGCGGCATCTTGCAGCGCAGCGATGTGCAAAAAATGCGCGACGCCAACGTGCATGCCTTCTTGGTGGGCGAGGCGTTCATGCGTGCGCCCGATCCCGGTGTGGCGCTGGCTGAATTGTTTGCGGCTTAATTGCGCATGACGGGTGATTTGTTTGGGGGCGCCGCGCCGGTTGAAGCGCAAGCGCCGCGTTTGACCCAATGGTCGCCGACCGATTGGCCCACGCAGTCTGACTGGCAGCCTGTGCTTGATGCCTTTTGGCGCAGCGCGCAGGGCACGTCATTGGCGAGTTTTGTTCAGTCGCGCATCGATGCGGGTGCAGTGGTCTATCCCAAGCACCCCCTGTGGGCGTTGCAGCTCACGCCTTTGTCGCGAGTGAAGGTGGTGATCTTGGGGCAAGACCCCTACCACGGGCCGCGCCAAGCGCAGGGTTTGTCTTTTTCGGTGGCGCCTGGCGTGAAGATTCCGCCTTCGTTGCGCAACATTTTCAAAGAGTTGCAGCGCGATTTGAGTCAGTCCATCCCAGCCAGTGGCTCGCTCGAGGCGTGGGCCCAGCGCGGCGTGTTGCTGCTCAACACCAGCTTGACGGTCGAAGATGGCCAGCCAGCCAGCCATGCCAAGCGTGGTTGGGAGCAGTTGACCGATGCGTTGCTGACGGAGGTGGCACGCACGGCCCCTGCGTGTGTGTACATGCTCTGGGGCGGTCACGCCCAAGCCAAGGCTGAATTGATTGAGCGCGAAACCTGTGCGCAACCCACCAACTTTGTGGGGTTGCGTGATGGCGTGCCTGTCCAGCGCGAGGCTTTGGTACTCAAAGCCAACCATCCTTCGCCCTTGTCGGCTTTGCGCCCGCCGCAGCCTTTCATCGGTTGCGGTCACTTTTCGCAAGCCAAGGGCTGGTTGGCGCAGAAAAATCTGGGTCTTGACTGGAATTTATGAGCCATTTGCATCCCGGGATTCGCGAATACCCTAAAACTCTGCTATAGTTCGCGATTCGCCGGAGGGGTGCCCGAGTGGCTAAAGGGGGCAGACTGTAAATCTGTTGGCTTACGCCTACACTGGTTCGAATCCAGTCCCCTCCACC
>Ga0228700_1000095_pt1 | contig 92438 bp, 95 predicted proteins | sample McNCre317_Aug_MG_FD_178019 | JGI IMG/M metagenome (GOLD analysis project Ga0228700, IMG submission 178019) | Freshwater microbial communities from McNutts Creek, Athens, Georgia, United States - 3-17_Aug_MG | ecosystem: Environmental > Aquatic > Freshwater > Creek | place: USA: Georgia...
CGTGTTTCTGAAAAAAGGCACTGGCAAGATCACGGTCAACGGCAAGGACATCCAAGCCTACTTCGGCCGCGAAACTTCGATCATGATCGCCAAGCAACCCCTGATGTTGACCAACCATGCCGAAACTTTCGACATCATGATCAACGTCCACGGTGGTGGCGAATCCGGTCAAGCCGGTGCATCGCGCCACGGCATCACCCGCGCCCTGATTGACTACGACGCAACGCTCAAGCCTATGCTGAGCCAAGCTGGTTTCGTCACTCGCGACGCCCGTGAAGTTGAACGTAAAAAGGTCGGCTTGCACTCTGCTCGTCGCCGCAAGCAATTCTCGAAGCGTTAATCCGCTTTCTTGTTTTGCCAAAAGCCGCAACAGTTCGCTGTTGCGGCTTTTTTGTTGGGTGCGCCACCGCAGGCATACCCCCAACGCCAGTAGCGTTAATGGCCCGGGCAAGCCGGAATAACCTACTGCGGCGCTATACTATTCAACATAGATTTCCGGAGAAACACCATGAGCGCTGTTGCAGAAAACATCCAGACCGAAATGCCCGCACCGATCGTCTTCACCGACAGCGCGGCCGCCAAAGTGGCCGACCTGATTGCAGAAGAAGGCAACCCCGATCTGAAGCTGCGCGTGTTTGTTCAAGGTGGCGGCTGCTCGGGCTTTCAGTATGGTTTCACCTTCGATGAAATCACCAACGAAGACGACACCACCATGAGCAAAAACGGCGTGTCGCTGCTGATCGACGCGATGAGCTATCAATACCTGATCGGCGCCGAGATCGACTACAAGGAAGACCTGCAAGGCGCGCAATTCGTGATCAAAAATCCGAATGCCACCTCCACTTGCGGCTGCGGCTCGTCTTTCTCGACCTGATTTGACAGGCTGGCGAGCACGGCTCGCCACGACTCAGCGGGGGTAAATTGCCCCCAACACACGGGCGCCTCGGGCGCCCGTGACGCTTTTCAGGCTCGCGGTTTCGCGTCGCAGCGTCTTGAACGCCAGCCAGGCAAAAGCGGCCGCTTCCACCTGCAAAGGCGGCAAGCCCTGCGTGTCACTGCTGACCACGGTCACGCCCGGCAAAAGCTCAGACAGGCGGCGCATCAAGTGCCCGTTCAAAGCCCCCCCGCCACACACGATCAAGCTGCGTGCCTCTGCGGCAAAACGCTGTACGTCCAAAGCACAGGCCCGTGCCGTGAACTCGGTCAAGGTGGCCTGCACATCCACCGCGGCCAGCCCTGTGAACGCGTCCAAATGCCGCGCCAGCCAGGCCGGGTTGAACAAATCGCGCCCGGTGCTCTTGGGCGGCGTGCGGCTCAAAAAATCTTCGCGCAACAAACGCGCCAGCAGCCCATCATGAACCTGCCCGCTGGCGGCCCATGCACCATCCCTGTCAAAAGGCTGGCCTGTGTGAGTCTGGCACCAGAAGTCCATCAAGGCGTTGCCGGGCCCGCAGTCCCAGCCCTGCACAGCGCCATCGGCCTGCAAGACGCTGATGTTGGAAATCCCGCCAATGTTCATGGTCGCCACGCACGCGCCCGCCTGCCCGAACACACCTTGGTGAAAAGCCGGCACCAAAGGCGCGCCCTGGCCGCCTGCGGCCAGATCGCGGTTGCGAAAATCCGCCACCACATCGATCCCCGTCAGCTCTGCCAGCAACGCAGCATTGATCAGCTGGATCGTGTAGCCCACCGCCGGGTGCTGTTCGTCGCCATCGAACTCCAGAGGCCTGTGGCGCACGGTCTGACCATGGGCGCCCATGGCGGTGATGTTCTCGGGCTGGTGTGAGGTTTGTTTCAGTAAATCGTGCGCAACACGGGCGTAATGCCGAGACACCTCGTTGCCGGCCAGGGCTCCTCGGTGCAATTCGTCCGGCCCACTCTGGTTCAGGGTCAGCAAGCTTGCTCGGAAGGGGGCGTCAAAAGGGGTGAATGCATGGGCCAGGACCTGCATCTGGCCTTGCTCGTTGATTTGGGCCAGCACCCCATCGACGCCATCCAGGGATGTGCCCGACATCAAGCCAATGAAGAGATCTGAAGACATGGGAGGTTGTGCGAGCAAAGAGGAGCAAGAAGGCCGCTGATGATGCCATCAAAAAAGGGCCCTGAAGGCCCTTTTGATCCATCACTGCTCGCTGGTGTCGCGCATCTGCGCTGCGGCTTGCAGCTGGGACTTGGCGTATTTCACCGATGCATTGAAGCGCGCCATGGCTGCAGGCGACACCGGGTTGCTCTGCGCTTGCTGGATCACGCTTTGTGGGTCGACGTGCACGCCATTGACACGGAATTCAAAGTGCAGGTGGGGGCCAGTGGACCAACCGGTGGTGCCCACAGCGCCGACCGCTTGACCTTTCTGAATGACTTGGCCCTTGCGGACATGGATGCGGCTCAGGTGGGCATAAGCCGTGCTGTGGCTGGCGCTGTGACGAACGATCACCACATTGCCAAAGCCGCCCTGCACACCAGCGAAATCGACCACGCCATCACCGACCGACATGGCGGGGGTACCTGTCGGTGCTGCATAGTCCACACCATTGTGTTTTTGAAGGGTCTGGAAGATGGGGTGCAGTCGCATGCCCATGCCGCTGGTTTTGCGCGAGAACGCGACGGGGGCCGCCAGATAAGCGCGGCGCAGGCTCTTGCCGTCCATGGCGTAGTAGTTGCCTTTTTGACCGGGCTCCTGGAACCAGACCGCTTGGTACAGCTTGTTGTCGTTGTTGAACTCTGCGCTCAGCACGCGACCTGTGCGGATGGGTTCACCATCGGCTTCCAAAACTTCATAGACCACCGAGAAGCGCGCGCCTTTGCGCAGGGTGCGGTGAAAGTCAATCTGGCTCGAGAAGATGTCGGTCAGCTGGCCAATGATGGCGTCCGGCAAGCGAGCTTCATCGGCTGCGGCGTACAGCGAACTGGCCACGGTGCCGCCTGTCATGCGCACGCTGGTGCTCAGTTCGGAGGATTCTTGCGTCGCTTGCAGGCCCTGGGCCGTGCGTTGGATCACCAGGCGCTGGAATGCGGTATCGGTCTCGTTGCGCAACCAGCGCACGCTCAGCTGTCGCAATTGTTGTTGGCTGTTGACTTCGGCAGACACGGTGCGACCCGATCGCAACAAGGCTTGTTTGGCCAAGGGGTTGTTGCGCAAGAAGGCGGCAGCCTGTACGTCCACCACGCCCATGCGGCGCAGCAGGCTTTCAGGGGTGTCCGATGAACGGGTCAGGTCCGTGCGGATCAGGTTCAGATCCATCTGTTCGATGGATTGCGCCTGGTCGGCCAAATGGGCGACTTCGATCGGTGTGGTCACGCTGACCACCGGCTGATCGGCAATGTCAGGGCCGAGGTTGGCAATGGCGAAAGCACCGCCGCCGCCAGCCAGCAAAACCGAGGCCAAGGTGGCGCTGATGGTTTTGGGATGACGCAGCAGCCAGTTGCGCAGGGCATGGACGCCTTGCGCCAGTTGCGGGTGTTGGCCATCGAGCCACACCAAGGCGCGTTGTGCAACAGACAAACTGGTGCTCAAGGCCGATGTGCCTTGCAGCAGCAACTTGATCAGCAGCACGCTCAGTCGGGTTTTGAAATCGTTCAAAAAAGGCATTCACTTCAAAGGTGCGTTGAATCTGCAACACGTTAACGGCGCAGTTCAAGGAATGGGGACAAGCGCATCCACCTAAAATGGACGCCTTGGTGAGGTGTCGAGTTTATCGTCCGAGCCCTTTTGAATCCAGAAAAAACCCTTATGAATCAAGCGCTTGTTACAAAATTCCCGATAACGGATTCGGTTTTGAATGCTTTGGATGTCACTTTGCGCGGTTGCGAGGAATTGATCCCCAAAGAGGACTGGCTGCAAAAATTGGCCAAATCCGAGGCCACAGGCGTGCCCCTGCGCATCAAACTGGGCCTGGACCCCACGGCCCCCGACATCCACATCGGCCATACCGTGGTGCTCAACAAAATGCGCCAGTTGCAGGATCTGGGGCATCAGGTGATTTTCCTGATTGGCGATTTCACCAGCCTGATCGGTGACCCGTCCGGTCGCAACAGCACCCGCCCACCGCTCACGCCCGAGCAGATCAAGCTCAACGCCGAAACCTATTACAAGCAGGCCAGTCTCGTGCTGGACCCTGCCAAGACCGAGATCCGCTACAACAGCGAGTGGTCGCTGCCCCTGGGCTCCATGGGCATGATCCAGCTGGCCGCCAAATACACCGTGGCCCGCATGATGGAGCGCAACGACTTCCACGACCGCTTCCATGCTGGCACGCCCATCAGCGTGCACGAGTTCCTGTACCCGCTCATGCAAGGCTACGACTCCGTGGCCCTCACGTCCGACTTGGAGTTGGGCGGCACCGACCAAAAATTCAACCTCCTCATGGGTCGCCACCTGCAGGCCGAATACGGCCAGGACCAGCAATGCATCCTGACCATGCCCCTGCTCGAAGGCCTGGACGGCGTGGACAAAATGTCCAAGTCCAAGAACAACTACATCGGCATCACCGAAGAGGCCAACAGCATGTTCGCCAAAGTGCTGAGCATTTCTGATGTGCTGATGTGGCGCTGGTTCACCTTGCTGTCCTTCAAGTCCATGGCCGAGATCGAAGCGCTCAAGCAAGAAATCGCAGGCGGGCGCAACCCCAAAGACGCCAAGGTCATGCTGGCCAAGGAAATCACCACCCGATTCCACAGCGCCGCCGCCGCCGATGCCGCCGAGCAAGACTTCATCAACCGCAGCAAAGGCGGTGTGCCCGACGACATCCCCGAGGTGTCCTTGTCTGGCGCTCCTTTGGGCATTGGTGCCTTGCTCAAATCGGCAGGGCTGGCCCCATCGTCGAGCGAAGCCAACCGCCTGATTGACGGCGGTGGCGTGCGTGTGGACTCCAGTGTCATCAGTGACAAAGGACTCAAACTCGAAGCCGGCACCTACGTCGTGCAAGTGGGCAAACGCAAGTTCGCCAAAGTCAGCCTGGCCTGATCCGGTCACCGGCATGTCACCGTTGCGGAGTACCCTCAAAGCATGAAACAAGTCGATGCCTGGATGAACCCCAAGCGCATGCTTTGGGCCTCGGTGGTGGTGGCCCTCGTCACCATCGCCCTCAAAACCCTGGCCTGGTGGCTCACCGACTCGGTCGGCCTGCTGTCCGACGCCATGGAATCCCTAGTCAACCTGGCCAGCGCCATCTTCGGCCTCATGATGGTCACCGTGGCCGAAATGCCACCAGACGAAGACCACCCCTACGGCCACCACAAAGCCGAATACTTCTCTTCCGGCTTTGAAGGCATCCTCATCATCGTGGCCGCCCTGGGCATCGTCTGGGCCGCAGCACACCGCATCTTCGACCCGCAACCGCTGGAACAAGTCGGCCTCGGCTTGGCCCTGTCGGTTGGCAGCTCGGCCCTCAACGGCTTGCTGGCCTGGCTCATGTTCCGCGCCGCCAAACAACACCGCTCGCTGGCGCTGGAAGCCGATGCCCGCCACCTCGTCACCGACGTCTGGACCTCCGCAGGCGTCGTCCTCGGCATCGGCCTGGTCAGCCTCACCGGCTGGCTGTGGCTCGACGCGGTGGTCGCCATCGGCGTCGCCCTCAACATCCTTCGGGAAGGCGCCCACCTTGTCTGGGAGTCCTCCCAAGGCCTCATGGACGAAGCGGTCGAACCCGAGGTCCTGATCGACATCCACACCGTCCTCGAAAGCTTTGCCCATCACCGTGGCGATGTCGAAATCATCCGCTTCGACCACCTCACCACCCGCAAAGCCGGACAACGCCGATTTGTCGACGTGCACATGCACATGCCCGCCAGCTGGACCCTGGGCCGCGCCGCCGCCCTGCGCACCAGCGTCGAACAAGCCCTCATGAGCGAAGTGCCCGGCTTGCGCGCCAGCATCCAGCTTTTGCCCAGCGACGTCGAAGCCCACTTCGACGATCCCCGCGACCTGAAATGATCGCCGTCCTGCAACGCGTCAGCCAAGCCAGTGTGTGGGTCGATGGCGAAGTCATCGGCCAGATCGACGCAGGCCTGCTCGTGCTGCTGTGCGCCGAAAAAGGCGACACCGACGCCGTGGCCGACAAAATGCTCGCCAAGATGCTCAAGCTGCGCATCTTCAGCGACGACGCGGGCAAGATGAACCGCAGCGTGCAAGACATCGGCGGCGGTCTGCTCATCGTCAGCCAATTCACCCTGGCCGCCGACGTGGCCGGCGGCAACCGACCCAGCTTCACCCAAGCCGCCGCACCCGACGAAGGCCGGCGCCTGTACGAGCACTTCGTCGCCCAAGCCCGCACCCAGCACCCGGTGGTGCAAACCGGCCGCTTCGCCGCCGACATGCAGGTGTCGCTCATCAACGATGGTCCGATCACCATCCCGATGCGCATGATTGCTTGAAGCGCAGGACAAAGCGCTTTCATATCGGGGTGCAAGCCAAGGGCCTGCACATGTGTTGCAGGTCTCGCCAACGATAATCCCCGCATGACTGAAAAATCTCCTGCAGCGACATCGCTTCGCTTCGACCAGCTGACGCTGACGCCCGCCACCCTTCAAAACCTTGAGCAATTGGGCTTTGCCCAGATGACGCCCATTCAGGCGGCGAGCTTGCCTGTGACTTTGGCGGGGCAGGATCTGATTGCCCAGGCCAGCACCGGCAGCGGCAAGACGGTGGCTTTTGGTTTGCCCCTGATTGAGCGCTTGCAAAGTGCGGGCTCGCCCAGCGCGCCGGTGCAAGCGGTGATCTTGTGCCCCACCCGCGAGCTTGCCGATCAGGTGACGATGGAAATCCGCCGCCTGGCCCGTGCCCGCCAAAACGTGAAGGTGGTCACCCTGTGCGGTGGCGTGGCCTTGCGCGGCCAGACGGTGAGCCTGGAGCACGGTGCCGACATTGTGGTGGGCACGCCCGGCCGCATTCTGGACCACCTGGAGCGCGGCTCGCTGAGCCTGGCGGGCGTGAACACGCTGGTGCTGGACGAGGCCGACCGCATGCTGGACATGGGCTTTTTTGACGACATCGCCAAGGTGGTGCGCCAGTGCGCCAAAGACCGCCAGACCCTGCTGTTTTCGGCCACTTACCCCGAAGGCATCGATAAGCTGGCCGCGCAGTTCATGCGCCAGCCTCAAACCATCAAAGTCGAGGCGCAGCACAGCGAACACAAGATTCGCCAGATCTTTTTTGAAGTGAGCGAGAGCGTGCGGCTGCACGCGGTCTCGAGCATCCTGGCGCATTACCGCCCTGAGCGCACGCTGGTGTTTTGCAACACCAAGCAGCAGTGCCGCGATGTGGTGGCGGTGCTGCAAGCCCAGGGTCTGAGTGCTTTGGCCTTGTATGGCGAGCTGGAGCAACGCGAACGCGATCAGGTGCTGGTGCAGTTTGCCAACCGCAGCTGTTCGGTGCTGGTGGCCACCGATGTGGCGTCACGCGGTCTGGACGTTCAGGGCCTGGAGGCCGTGATCAACGTGGACGTGACGCCCGACCCCGAGATCCACATCCACCGCATTGGCCGCACGGGCCGGGGCGATGCCGAAGGCTTGGCGCTGACGCTGGCCAGCATGGACGAGATGGGCTCGGTCGGCAAGATCGAGGTGCTGCAAGGCCGCGAGTCGGATTGGCAGCCTTTGTCCATCCTCACGCCCGCAGCGGGTGGTCCTTTGCGTCCACCGATGCGCACCTTGCAGATCGTGGGCGGCCGCAAGGAAAAGATTCGTGCAGGCGATGTGATGGGCGCTTTGGCTGGCGAGTGCGGCTTGACACGCGAGCAGGTGGGCAAGATCAATGTGAACGAGTTCTCGACCTATGTGGCGGTGCAGGCCGATCTGGCCAAGAAGGTCGAGGCGCAGCTGTCAAGCGGCAAGATCAAGGGCAAGACCGTGAAGGTTCGATTGATCTGACGTTGGTTTTTTGCGGGGGCGGTGTGTGAGGGGATGCGGCGGGTTCCTCATAACGGGGTACCGACAAATCGTCACCCGCCGCATCCCCTCACACACCTGAGTGTGCATTCGTGCAAATGGTCAGCTGTTCAAGAGCGGCGGCACGACCGAAGCCTGCAGGTTTGACATGGCTCAGATGACCCGCGAGTTTTAAAAGAGCACCACGGCCTTGTGTGGGATGGGGCCGGGTGACGATTTGTCGGTACCCCGTTATGAGGAACCCGGCCCCATCCCACACAAAGCCTCACCCGCTGAAGACTAGCGGTAAGGGTTCTTGATGCCCAGTTCCGCCAGGATGTCGATCTCGTAGGCTTCCATCTCCTCGGCATCGGCTTCGCTGGTCTCGTGGTCCCAGCCCTGGGCGTGCAGGGTGCCGTGCACCAGCAGGTGCGCGTAATGCGCAGCAAGCGTTTTGCCTTGCTCTTTGGCTTCGCGTGCCACAACCGGGGCGCACAGCACCAGATCGGCCATCACCACGGGTTCCTGCGCATAGTCAAAGGTCAGAACATTGGTGGCGTAGTCTTTTTTGCGGTAGCTCTTGTTGAGCTCGCGGCCTTCTTCTTCGCCCACGATGCGCACGGTGATCTCGGCGTCATCGGCCAGGGCATGGCGGATGGCGCGGGTCACCGCATGGCGGGGCAGGGCGGCGCGGTGGCGGGCGGCATCGGGGATGTCGCCAAATTGCAGAGAGAGCTGGAGTTGTTGCAGGGCCATGGGGGTCTGTCGGGTGTTCAATCGTCGGTGGGCAAAGGCTTGCGGCGGGTGGTGACGCCTGCGCGCAGCACGGCGCTGCCTTGCGCGTCGTAGGCGTCCACGATGCGGGCCACCAGTGGGTGGCGCACCACGTCGGCACTGCTGAACCGTGTGAAGGCGATGCCCTTGACGCGCTTCAAAACCCGTTCTGCGTCGATCAGGCCGCTCAATTGCCCTTTGGGCAGGTCGATCTGGCTCACGTCACCCGTGACCACGGCCTTGGCGCCAAAGCCGATGCGGGTGAGGAACATCTTCATCTGCTCGGTGGTGGTGTTTTGCGCTTCGTCCAGGATCACGAAGGCGTTGTTCAGGGTGCGCCCGCGCATGAAGGCCAGCGGCGCGATCTCGATGGCGTTGCGCTCAAAGGCTTTTTGCACCTTGTCGTGACCCATCAGGTCGTACAGCGCGTCGTACAGGGGGCGCAGGTACGGGTCGACCTTTTGCGACAGGTCGCCCGGCAAGAAGCCCAGGCGTTCACCGGCTTCCACCGCCGGGCGCGTCAGCACAATGCGCTGCACGCTGGAGCGCTCCAGCGCGTCTACCGCGCAGGCCACGGCCAGGTAGGTCTTGCCCGTGCCTGCAGGCCCGATGCCGAAGGTGATGTCGTGGCTGGCGATGTTGTCCAGATAGGCCGCTTGCACCGGGGTGCGGGCCTTCAGGTCGGCGCGGCGGGTTTGCAAGGCGGGCAGGTCGGCTTCTTCACCAGCGCTGTCGCCCACCAGCATCAGTTGCACCATGTCGGGCGAAATGGGGCGGTCGGCGCGTTCGTAGATCGCCTGCAAAATCTCCATGGCCCGCATGGCCACGGCCTTGGGGCCGTCCACCTTGAACTGCTCGTGGCGGTGCGCAATGCTCACTTGCAGGCCCGCTTCGATGGTGCGCAGGTGAGCGTCCATCGGGCCGCACAGGTGCGACAGCCGGGTATTGTTGTGCGGGGTGAAAGTGTGTCTGACGATCAAGTTGATAATCCTAGGTGAGCGCGGTGCCGAGCCATCGGCTACCGCGCATTTTCTCCCATGATAGGCATTTGAAGGCACCCCTCTCCATGATTGGCAAACTGACCGGCATCCTGAGCGACAAGAACCCCCCCGAGGTGATCGTGGACTGCCATGGCGTGGGCTATGAGGTCAATGTGCCCATGAGCACTTTCTACAACTTGCCAGCCACCGGCGAGAAGGTCAGTCTGGTCACGCACTTTGTGGTGCGCGAAGACGCCCAGATCCTGTACGGCTTTGCCACCTTGAGCGAGCGCGAGGCCTTTCGCCAGCTGATCAAGATCTCGGGCGTGGGCCCCCGCACCGCCTTGAGTGTGCTGTCGGGCATGAGCGTGGCCGATCTGGCCCAGGCCATCACCAGCCAGGAGGCGGGGCGCTTGGTCAAAGTGCCGGGCATCGGCAAGAAAACGGCCGAGCGCCTGCTGCTGGAGCTCAAGGGCAAGTTGGGCGGCGACTTGGGTGGCCTGTTTGCCGTGAACACCAGCGATGCACAAAGCGACATCCAGCAAGCCCTGATGGCGCTGGGTTACAGCGACAAGGAAGCGGCGGCTGCCCTCAAGAGCCTGCCCGCCGACGTGGGGGTGAGCGAGGGCATCAAGCTGGCGCTCAAAGCCTTGAACAAATAAGCGAGCCGAGCCATGAGCATCCGCACCGACGACTTTTTGCCCGAGCCTGTGCCCCGTGTGGTGTCGGCCGCGCCCGTGTCCCACAACGAAGAGGCGATTGAGCGCGCCCTGCGGCCCAAGCTGCTCGACGAGTACGTGGGCCAGGTCAAGGTGCGCGAGCAGCTGGAGATCTTCATCAGCGCTGCCAAGATGCGCGAGGAGCCCCTGGACCATGTGCTGCTGTTTGGGCCCCCCGGCTTGGGCAAGACCACGCTGAGCCACATCATCGCCGCCGAGCTGGGCGTGAACCTGCGCCAGACCAGCGGCCCGGTGCTCGAAAAGCCCAAGGACCTGGCGGCACTGCTCACCAATCTGGAGCGCAACGATGTGCTTTTCATCGACGAGATCCACCGCCTCTCGCCCGTGGTCGAAGAGATTTTGTATCCCGCGCTGGAGGACTACCAGATCGACATCATGATCGGCGAAGGCCCGGCGGCCCGCAGCATCAAGCTCGATTTGCAACCCTTCACTCTGGTGGGGGCCACCACCCGTGCGGGCATGCTGACCAACCCGCTGCGCGACCGCTTTGGCATCGTGTCACGGCTGGAGTTCTACACGCCCGAGGAGCTCTCGCGCATCGTCACGCGCAGCGCGGGCTTGCTCAAAGCGCCGATCGACCCAGAAGGTTCGTTCGAGATCGCACGCCGTTCGCGCGGCACACCGCGCATTGCCAACCGCCTGCTGCGCCGGGTGCGGGACTATGCCGATGTCAAGGGTGACGGCACCATCCATAAAGCCCTCGCCCAAAAAGCCTTGGTCATGCTGGATGTGGACCCCGAAGGCTTTGACCTGATGGACCGCAAACTGCTGGAGGCGGTGATCCACCGCTTTGATGGCGGCCCGGTCGGTCTGGACAACATCGCCGCGAGCATCGGCGAAGAGCGCGACACGATCGAAGACGTGATCGAGCCGTATTTGATCCAGCAAGGCTATTTGCAGCGCACCCCCCGTGGGCGCATGGCCACGCTGGCGGCCTTCAAGCATTTGGGCGTCACGCCGCCCAAATCGTTTGGTCAATGACCGGGCGTGCGCCATTCCGAGGCGTGGGCTCTTCGGGTTGTCATTGCGAGGAGCCTGCGACGCGGCAATCCAGTGTGTCAGACGCTCAGGCGCTGGTCTCGTCCTTGCCCAGCGCATCCAGGTGCGAGGTGTCGCCCCAGCCCACCAATGACAGGCCTTGGGGCGTCCACAGCAGGCGGTTGACGGCCGTGTTGGTCAGTTGCCAGGTGCGCGGGGCCTGCAGGTCCAGGCGGGTGGCAGCGCGGTAGAGGATGTCCATCACGCCGCCGTGCGCGACCATCACGATTTGCTGACCGGGGTGGCGTGCGGCCAATTCGTCCACGGTTTTCAAAATGCGTTCGCGCAGCACGATCAAGGACTCACCACCGCCCGGTGGTGTCCACTCGGGTGTGCGTTTGCGCCAGTGCCAGGCGTCATCTGGCAACTCGGCCTCGATCTCGGCAAAGGTGCGGCCTTGAAAAGCGCCAAAGTGCCGCTCGCGCAAGCCGGGGTGCGCCTTGACCGATTGGCCCATGGCCTGGGCGATCGCACTGGCCGTGGTGCGCGCGCGTGAGAGGTCGCTGGCGTACACCGCATCGACCGCATCGCCTTGCACCAGGGCCTGGCCCAGATGCGCGGCTTGCCGCAAACCCACCTCGTTGAGCGGAATGTCCAGATGCCCCTGGATGCGGGTGTCCACGTTCCAGGCGGTTTCTCCGTGGCGAATGGCCAGAATGCGGGTGGCGTCCATGCGGTGCGGTGTCCGGTGTGGTCAGCGGGGGATTTCGATGTTCACCCGGCGCAGACCGGCGGGCGGGTTCGGAAAGTTGGCCATGGCGGCCTGGAACAGCGTGGCAAACACCTGCGCGCTGTCGCTCCAGGGGCCGTCGTGGGTGGCGCGGGTTTCATAGACCACCTGACCGGACTTGAGGTCGCGCATGATCAGGCTGACTTCGCGTCGGTATTGCGTGGGCGGCGGAAAGCGCATGCCCATGCCCAGTCCCACGTTGGGCCCGATGCCGCGCCCCATGGAAATGTTGCCGTAATACGGCGACCAGGCGCCCGGTGGCAAAGGTCGGCCCCAGGCATCGGCCAGGTATTGCGTACCGGCAAAGCTCACCAGCACGCTGAGCTGGGCGTTCGCATCGTCACGCACCAGGCCCACCGCCGTCATGGCCGCTTGCGCTTGCTGTTCGGCCAGGCCCGCTTCGGGGTTGTTGGCTTGCGAGGGCAGGCGCTCAAAGCGGTATTTGGCGCCTTGCAGGTTCATGCCCGCAGGTGCAGCGACCACCGACACCACATCGCTGTCCACGATGCGCATCGAGGCGCAGCCAGACAACAGGCCTGCGGCCAGGATCAATCCAGTCAACAAAACGCGCATGGCCATCTCCCTTGGGGTGAATTACACCGAGATCACCTGAATGCCGGGCAAGCGGGCTTCGGTGAATTCTTCTTCGTCAAACGCCTTGTCGCCGTCTTCGGACTCGATGCCGGTGATCTTCAGGTCTTTGAAGCCGTGCAGCTTGGCGTCCATCAAATGCGAAGGCACCACATTTTGCAGCGCGGCAAACATGTTTTCAATGCGGCCGGGGTGCTTCTTTTGCCACTCGCGCAGCATGTTGCCCACCTGCAGGCGCTGCAGGTTTTCCTGGCTGCCACACAGGGTGCACGGGATGATGGGGAACTGTCGGTGCTCTGCCCAACGGATCAGGTCCGACTCGGCCACATAGGCCAGCGGGCGGATCACCATGAACTCGCCGTTGTCGCTGACCAGCTTCGGGGGCATGCCTTTGAGCTTGCCGCCAAAGAACATGTTCAAGAAGAAGGTCTGCAGCATGTCGTCGCGGTGGTGGCCGAGCGCCAGCTTGTTGCACTTCAGCTCCCGTGCCACGCGGTACAAAATGCCCCGGCGCAGACGGCTGCACAGGCTGCACATGGTTTTGCCTTCAGGGATCTTGTCTTTCACGATCGAGTAGGTGTCTTGCGTCTCGATGTGGAATTCCACGCCCAGCTCTTTCAGGTAGGCGGGCAGGATGTGGTCGGGAAAGCCGGGTTGTTTTTGGTCCAGGTTGACGGCCACCAGCTCGAAGTTCACCGGTGCGCGGGCCTTCATCTTGAGCAGGATGTCCAGCATGCCGTAGCTGTCTTTGCCGCCCGACATGCAGACCATGATGCGGTCGCCTTCTTCGATCAAGTTGAAGTCGCTGATGGCTTGGCCCATCTGGCGGCACAGGCGCTTTTCGAGCTTGTGAGTTTCACGCTCGATCTTGACGGCCTTGGCCGCCGCTGCGCTGGCTTCGGCTTCAGCGTCCACCCAGGTGTTGTCAGTTGTTGTGTTCATGTTCACCACTGTCCGGTTTCCATGCGAATGGCCACTTCGCAGTCTTCAAAAATTTCAAGTTTGGCAATCTTGACGCGCACGCCCAGCACGCCGGGCAGTTGCATCAGGCGGTTGGAGAGTTTGCCGATCAGGGTTTCGAGCAGGTTGATGTGCTCGGCCGTGCATTCGTCGATGATGATCTTGCGCACCTTGCGGTAGTCCAGCACATGGTTGATGTCGTCGTCGCTCGGCAGCAGGGGCTGCGTGCCCAGGTTCAGTTCGGCATCGACCTGGATCGGTTGCGGATCGGTTTTTTCGTGTTCGAGGATGCCCAGGTTGGCGTCAAAGCGCAAACCGGTCAGCTCCAGGGTTTGGTGTCCTGCGGGTGTTTTCATGGCGCGGGTTTGATTTGGAAAATTTCAACCCCGACGGCTTCGCAGTCCGGGTACACATCGGGTTTGCAGCTGGACAGGCGCACCGCCTGCACCTGCGGGTGGGCGATCAGCTCGCGCATCAGGTCGTCGCACAAAGTCTCTTGCAGCACGATGTGGCCCTGGGCCACACGGCGGGCGATCACCTCGCGGATGAAGTCGTAGTCCACCACTTCGGCCAGGTCGTCCTGTGTGGGAGTGGAGGCGCTGTAGGGTACGAACAGTTCCACATTGAAGACGATGCGCTGGGGCGCATGCTTTTCAAAGTCGTGCGCGCCGATGCGCACATCGACGGTGTGGTTGCGCAAAAACAGGCGGCGGCAGTTCAGCGCCAGTTGGCTGAGAACATCGCTCATGATGCGTCCTTCTTGTCGGCCAGGAACATCACATCGCGCTCAAGCGGCACCAGATGCTGGCCGTTGTCCACGCACACCGTGGTGCCGGTGATGCAGGGGTTTTGCGCCAAGAAAAGGCAAGTCGCCGCCACCTGCGCCGGGTCGATCGGCTGGCGCAGCAGGTTCACGCGGCTGGCGCGGTCAAAGTTGTCCTGCGTTTGCGGGCCGCTCAAAAACATCAGGCCAGGCGCCACTCCGCACACGCGCAATGGGGCGAGGGCTTGCGCCTGCAAGGCCACCGAGCGCTCCAGCGCCAATTTGGAGACGGTGTACGAAAAATAGTCTGGGTTCAGGTTGAACACCTTCTGGTCCAGGATGTGGACCACGCTGCGTTGGCCGGGGGCAGCGCCTGGCGCAGCTTGCCTGGCCATCAGCGAGGCCAGCGACAGCGGCGCAATCAGGTTCACCTCCAGCTGCTGGCGGGTGCTGCTCAGGTCCATCGCGGCCCCGGTGTCGGGCTCGAACAGCGAGGCGTTGTTCACCAGGCAATCGAGCGGGCCGTGGCTGTGGGCGATGTGGTCCATCATGCGATGCACGTCGGCGCTTTGGGCCAGGTCGGCCTGCACCAGATCCATCTGGGCGCCACTGGCCTGCAGTTCTGACTGCAAGGCTTTGGCGGCATCGCCAGAATGTTGGTAATGGCACCACACGCGCCAGCCCGCCGCCGCAAATTGGCGGACGATCTCGGCGCCCAGGCGTTGAGCGCCTCCGGTGACCAGAACTTGTTTCATGAATGAGGTGAGTGGAAGCGGTGAATTTGTCACCCCGGACTCGATCCGGGGTCCATGCTTGCTCAATCATGGATGCCGGAGCAAGTCCGGCATGACAGCGGGTCAAGCAAACCGCCAATTATCGGGCAAGCCATGAATTCGGGCTTGGCGCCCCGTCAAACCCGGAACACCTTCGGCGACAATCACCGCGTGTCTACGCCGAACCTCAAACCCTCTTCTGAACTGAGCCCACGCATCCACCAAGCCATTGCGCAAGCCGGTGGCTGGATCGGCTTTGACCGTTTCATGGCCATGGCGCTGTACGAGCCCGGTTTGGGCTACTACACCAATGCCCTGCAAAAGTTCGGCGCCATGCCCTCTTCGGGCAGTGATTTCGTGACCGCGCCCGGTTTGTCGCCGATGTTCGGCCACACCCTGGCGGTGCAGGTGCGCCAAGCCTTGCAAGCCACAGGCACGTCCGAAGTCTGGGAATTTGGCGCAGGCACCGGCGCCCTGGCCTTGCAACTGCTGGACAGCCTGGGCGATGCGGTGGCGCGGTACACCATCATCGATTTGTCGGGCACTTTGCGCGCTCGGCAGGCTGAAACATTGCTGAAACACGCCCACAAAGTGCGCTGGCTGGACGCCTGGCCCGAGGTGATCGAAGGCGTGGTGGTCGGCAACGAGGTGCTGGACGCCATGCCGGTGCAGCTTTTGCAGCGCACAGGCGGCGTCTGGCACGAGCGGGGTGTGGTCAGCGAAGGCGATGCTTTTGCCTGGGAGGACCGCCCGACCGATTTGCGCCCACCGATGGTCATCGAGGGTGAGCATGACTACCTGACCGAAATCCATCCGCAAGGTGAAGCCTTCATCGCCAGCCTGGCCGAGCGCCTGCAGGCCGGCCGGGGCGGAGCAGCCTTCTTTCTGGACTACGGCTTTCCCGAGGGCGAATACTTTCACCCCCAGCGCCACATGGGCACCGTCATGTGCCACCAGTTGCACCAGGCCGATGCCGACCCGCTGGTGGCGGTGGGCCAAAAAGACATCACGGCCCACGTCAACTTCACGGGCGTGGCGCTGGCGGCACAGAACGCCGGGTTGCACGTGCTCGGCTACACCAGCCAAGCCTGGTTCTTGTTGAACCTGGGCCTGGCCGAGCGCATGGCCCAGGCCTCTTTGGCCGAGCGCAGCCAGGCGCAGCGTCTGGTCAACGAGCACGAGATGGGCGAGCTGTTCAAGGTGATCGGCCTGGCCACCTCGGGCGACTGGGCTGCCCAGGGTTTTGACCGGGGTGACCGGTCGCACCGGCTCTGAGCCGCAAGCAAGGCGCCCATGTTACGTTGGTTGATCGTCGTTTTGCTGGCCCTGATCATCTTCAGTGGCCTGCAGCCTTGGCTGCAAAAGCTGGGCTTTGGCCGCTTGCCGGGGGACTTGCGGTTTCGCCTGTTCGGGCGTGAGTGGTTCATCCCCATCACCAGCACTTTGCTGCTGAGCATGCTGGCCGCCGCGATTGCCAAGTGGCTGTGACGATGGTGCGTTGATGGATCCCGGCTCGGGGGCCGGGATGACAAACACGCTTGGGCCGGGATAACCGTTGTCATCCCGGACTTGATCCGGGAGCCATGTCCGCGCCTCAAAAGTCGTTCTCATGCGCCACAAAAGCAAGCCAGGCCCGAACGTGTTACAGTGCAGCACGCCATTGGCGACTTATGCCCATCTAGCTCTTCGCGAGCCGATAGCGCATCCCGGCAGAGGGATGCCAGTCTTGTCCTCCACTGTGCACATCGCCCGCCATGCTTTTGAAGCTGGGCCCAGACGATTTTTTGCTTCCTTTTGATGCACCTCTGCACGGTGCGCTGTGGTCCACCCCCGCGTGGATTTATCGGAGGCGTTTTTGGCACCAGGACATGCCAAATCCCGCGCCGCGAGACCGCCCCAAAGAGGCTGGAAAAGCGGCCTGATCTCCGTTAGATAAAATCCATGTCGATTCACCATTGTTTTCACAAGTCCATCTCGATGGGCAAGTACCGAATCCAACCCTGCTCCCGGGCTCTGCCCAATGGGGCTTTTGGCGCGCAAGTGTCTGTGGCCAGTGGCCGCGGAAGCGCCAGCACCGACCGTGTGATGCGGTTTGTGCCCGAATTTGCAACGCCTGCCGCTGCCAGCCAGTACGCCCTCGATGAAGGCGTGCTCTGGGTGCAACGTCAGACGTCCAACCCCATTTTGTTTTGAGAGAGAACCACTCATGGCTAAAGAAGAACTGATTGAATTGATGGGCGTGGTCAACGAAGTGTTGCCCGACACGCGTTTTCGCGTGACCCTGGACAACGGCCACCAGCTGATCGCTTATTCCGCAGGCAAGATGCGCAAGAACCACATCCGTATCCTGGCCGGTGACCGTGTGACCCTGGAACTGTCGCCTTATGACCTGAGCAAAGGCCGCATCAGCTTCCGCCACCTGGCCGGTCGCCCACCCATGACCCCACGCACCCCACGCTGAGGGGGCGGACGGCTGGCAGCCGTCCTTCGCACAGGGCTCTTGAAGCGCAGGCCGTGGCCCCCAGATGGGATGGAACACAGGGGAATTCATGACCACTTCAGCCGAGTCCTTGCACATTGTTTGTCCGCACTGCCACACCACCAACCGGGTGCGTGTGGCCGACATGCGCAGCCGCCCCGATTGCGGGCAATGCCACCAGTCCCTTTTTGATGGCCACCCCGTGGCGCTGGACGACGCCAGTTTTGACAAGCACATTGGCCGCAGCCAGGTGCCTGTGCTGGTGGACTTTTGGGCGCCTTGGTGCGGCCCCTGCCGCATGATGGCCCCCGCTTACGAGCAAGCGGCCAGCTTGCTCGAGCCCCAAGTGCGCCTGGCCAAACTCAACACCGAAGACGCGCAGGGCATCGCCGCCCGTTTCAATATCCGCAGCATCCCCACGCTGGCGCTGTTTGTAGGCGGCAAGGAAGTCGCCCGTCAGGCCGGTGCGTTCCGCTCGGCCGCGGACATCGCCGATTGGGTGCGTTCGCACCTTTGACGGTGTTGGTCAACGCGCGGATGGACCCCGGATCCAGTCCGGGGTGACAACTGAATGGTCCTTCCGGTGTTTTTGCTCGGCAGGCGAATTTGTCATCCCGGCCTCCGGGCCGGGATCCAGACGGGTGTGATTCACGTCAGTACTTGGCGTATGGCCTGAACCCGTGCCTGCGTGATCTGCTCGCCGATCTGCGGACCCTTCAGGCCAGCTTGTGCCGCAGCCTGGGCAATCGGCGCGGTCTCGATCGACAAGGCCGCTTGCTGCGCCTGCAAAAGACGCTTGGCTTGCGGATAAGTCGCATCGGCAAAACCCAGGCGCCCCCGCGCATCGCATTCGCACGCTTGCAGCACCCGCTCAAAGCGCTCGGCTTGGCGTATGGCATCGCAGCGCTCCAGCAGGCGCATCAGGGCTTCGGCATTCAAGTCGCCACTGCGGTGGATGTTGCCGTGCTCACGGGCCACCACTTCGGCCAGCTCCTTGCAGTCGCTGGGCACCCGCAGACGCTCGCACACTTTGAGCAAGAGCTTCACGCTGCGGTTTTCGTGCCCGATGTGGCGTGGCAACACATCGGCGGGCGTGCTGCCTTTGCCCAGATCGTGGAACAGGCAAGCGACGCGCACGGCCAGCGGCGTGTGCAGCTGCGCAGCCATGTTCATCACCAGCATCATGTGCACGCCGGTGTCCACCTCGGGGTGGTATTCGGGGCGCTGGGGCACGCCCCACAGGCGGTCCAGTTCGGGCAACAGCACCCTCAAGGCGCCGCATTCGCGCAGCACCTCGAACATGCGCGAAGGCTTTGAGGCCATCAGGCCTTTGGCCAGTTCCTGCCAGACGCGTTCGGGCACCAAATGGTCCACTTCACCGTCCTCCACCATTTGGCGCATCAAGGCCATGGTGTCGCCCGCCACAGAAAAGTCGGCAAAGCGTGCCGCAAAGCGTGCTAGCCGCAAGATGCGCACCGGGTCTTCGGCAAAGGCCCCGGTCACATGGCGCAGCACCTTGGCCTGCAGGTCGCGCTGGCCGCCATAGGGGTCGACGATGTGGCCCGCCCACGTGTTGGGTGGCTCATGCGCCAGCGCCTCGGGCACGGCCATGGCGTTGAGCGTCAAATCGCGCCGGGCCAGGTCTTCTTCGAGCGTGACGTCGGGCGCAGCCTGCACCGCAAAGCCTTTGTAGCCCCGCGCTGTCTTGCGCTCGGTGCGGGCCAGGGCGTATTCCTCGCGGCTTTTGGGGTGCAGAAAAACCGGAAAATCCTTGCCCACGGGCACATAGCCCTGCGCGGTCATGGCTTCGAGCGTGCTGCCCACCACCACCCAGTCGCGGTCGTTGACGCTTTGGCCCATCAAGGCATCGCGCACCGCACCGCCGACGACAAAAACTTTCATGTCAGCGGCTCGTTCAGCGGGAAACCCGGAAAGGCTCTTCAAAGTCGATGAAGTCCTGCTCGGCCAGCGCCTCATCGATCCAAGCTTTCACGCCGGGCAGGGCGCACACGCGGTCCATGTAGGCTGCCACATCGGCCGGCACCGGCAGGGCGTAGGTTTTCAGGCGCATGACCACCGGGACAAAGTAGGCGTCAGCGATGGTGAACCGGCCAAACAGCATGGGGCCGCCGTGTTCTTGGAGCAAGCCGCTCCACAGGCTGCAGATGCGTTCCAGATCGGCGCGCACGGCGGGCTTGTCGCGCAGGGCGAGCGCCCCAACGTCGGGCAGGTGTGCCTCGATGTTCATCGGGCAGGCGCTGCGCAAGGCCATAAAGCCGCTGTGCATTTCTGCGCAGATGCTGCGCGCCCGCGCACGTGCAGCCCGGTCTTGCGGCCAGAGCTGTTTGTCTGGGAATTGCTCGTCCACGTATTCGGCAATCGCCAGCGTGTCCCACACGGCCAGGCCATCGTGCACCAGCACGGGCACCTTGCCCACCGGATTGATGTCTTTGAGCGTGGCCTTGAACTGCGAATCGGGCGCGAAGCTGTCAAAGCGGACATAGACCTCTTCAAAGGCGATGCCCGCCTGGCGCAGCAGCACCCAAGGGCGCATGGACCAGGACGAGTAGTTCTTGTTGGCAATGTAGAGCTGCAGCATGTGGGGGCTCCCTGTGTGTTTTTGAGCGTGCCAGCGCGTCATGGCAGATCGGGATTGGTTTCGGCCAAGTTGCTGTTGCGGGGCCCCACTTGGCCCAGACGGGTTTTGAGCGATTGCGGCTGACGGGTCAAGATGGCGGCGTAGTTGGTGGTGTTGGAGAGGACCTTTTTCACGTAATCGCGGGTTTCCTGAAAGGGTACGTTCTCGGCCCAGATGGCCGCTTCCAGCACAGGTCCGTTGCGCCAGTTGCGTGGACGGCTGGGGCCTGCGTTGTAGGCGGCAGCGGCCATGGCCATCGAGCCTTCAAAGTCGTCCAGTACCAGCTTGAGGTAACCGGTGCCAATGGCCACGTTGACTTCCTTGTCGGTGATCTGATCGGGCGTGAAGCTGGTCATGCCGATTTTCTTGGCTGTCCATTTGGCGGTGGCGGGCATGACCTGCATCAGGCCCGAGGCGCCCACGCCCGAGCGGGCGTCCATGATGAAGCGGCTTTCCTGACGGATCAGGCCATACACATAGGCCGGGTCGAGTTTGACCTCGCCCGCACGGCGCACCACGATGTCGCGCAGCGGCATGGGAAAGCGTTGCTCAAAGTCGATCACGTCCTTGGTGCGTTCGCTGGTGTTGATGCAGCGGTCCCACACCTGGCGCTGGCAGGCCAGGTCGGCGGCAGCCAGCAGTTCACGGTCGCTCATGCCGCCAGGGGTGTGCAAATTGGTGCTGTAGTTCCACTCGCGGTTGCCCTCGGCACGCAGGCCGATGCCGATGGCGTGCAGGGCGCGCTGCAAGCCCGGGTTAGCCTGGGCGTAGGCTTTTTCTTGCGTGGTCAATGCGGCCGGACGCTCAGGTGCCGTGATGCTTTGGCCCAGCTCTTCCAGGGCAAGCTGTTCGTAAAAACCGCGCACGCTGGCCATGCTGCGCAGCAAGCCTTGGGCTTCCTGCTTTTGTGTGGTGTCGCTGCCAGCGGTGGCCAGCAGGGCGCGGGCGCGCCAATACGTCCAGGCCGGGTCTTTGCGGGCTTCAGGCGACATGGCCTGTGTGGCGCTGATCACTTGTTTCCACTGACCCATGCGCAAGGCGGCGCGCACTTTCCAGCTGAGCAAGTCGTCGTTCAGATCGCTGTCTTTGCGCACGTTGGCAAAGTAGCTGCTGGCGTTGTCCTGCAGTTTTTGTGCGGCCTGTTTGCCAATGACGGCCCAAGTCCAGTTGCGCTCTTCGGCGCTCAGCTGGATTTCCCAGCGGTGGTCCAGCAAGCTCGCCGCTTTGTCCGGGTCAGTGGCGGCCAGTCGGATCAGGGCCAACACGGCCAGCTCTTTGCGATTCCGCGTGATCGCGATGATGCGTTTGTCCAGGTAGCGGGCCGGATCGGCGTGGATCAAGGCCACCTGTTCGGACAGGCGTGGCGCTTCAATGTCCACCGCCGCTTGAGCGGGTTTGGGTCGGTTGGCGTCCATGGCGATGCGGGCCTTGCGCCACAGGTCCACGCCATTGATCTGTTTGCCCGAATGCAAGTGTTCCGCCACATAGGTGCAGCCGTCTTCGGCTTCGCGCAGCGAATACCATAAACGCTTGGCTTCGTCGGCCACATTGGCCTTGCTGTTGATGGCTTCGGTCACCAGCGCGTAGCAACGCACTTCGCGGTCGTCGCGCATGCGGTAGTTCGGGTATTCGGCGGTGAAGGTCGCCCAGTCACGTCGTTTGCCCAGTTGCAGCAACCAATCGGTGCGCAGGCGATCCTCGTAGTAGGTGCCTGCGTATGTGCTCAGGAAGTTGCGGATCTCGGATTCCGATGCGGTGTCCAGCCGTGTGCGCAGCTCCCAATAGGCGGCCAAAGGCTCCAGCACATGACCGCGGGCTTGCGGCAGTAGGGCGCTCAGGCGGGCTTTGTCATTTTTGCGGAAGGCCTGGGCCATCTCCAGCAAGGTGTCATCGCCCTTGTTTTGTGCTTGCGCAGGAAAACAGGCCAGACCGGTCACGGCCAAGACGCCAACCAGTGTCAGAATCTGTGTCAGTTGCTTGAATGAATGAGGCATGGGTTGATTATGGACAAAGCGGACGCCAAGAAAGCCTTGCGAAAGGCCTTGATCGAAGAAAGATTGAACCTGCCGGACCGCCTGGAGCGGGCCGAGGCCTTGCAGCGCGTCATGCGCATTTGGCTGTTCGATCGTCCAGATACCGTGATCGGTGCCTACTGGCCCATCAAGGGCGAGTTTGACCCCTTGCCCGTGCTGCACCGCTGGAAAGAAGACGGCGAGCTGCACGGCGAACCCCAGCGCCGCCGCATTGGCCTGCCGGTGGTCAACAAGCAGCACAAGACCTTGACCTTCCACACCTGGTATCCCGGCTGCCCGATGGAAGAAGATGCCTACGGCATCCCCAAGCCCAAGGACACCGAAGTGATCGTGCCCACCTTGCTGTTTTTGCCCTGCGTGGGCTATGGCATTGGTGGTTATCGCTTGGGTTATGGCGGCGGTTTTTACGACCGCACCCTGGCCACGCTGCAGCCCAAACCGTTCACCGTGGGCCTGGGCTTTACCCAAGGCTATGTGGACGATCTGGAGCCCGAGGACCATGACGAGCCGCTGGACGCGATCCTCAACGACAACGGCGTCGTCTGGCCCGTTTGACACACTGAAACATGGCACGCCCCAAATCCGCCACCCACGAAATCAAGCGCGACGCGATCCTGGACATCGCGGCGCAATGCTTTGCGCAAAGCAGCTACCCGGCCGCCAGCATGAACGAGATCGCCGCCGCCTGCGGCACCTCCAAAGCCCGGCTGTACCACTACTACGAGAGCAAAGAAGCCATTTTGTTTGACCTGCTGGACCGCCACACCCAGCGCCTGCTGGGCCTGATTGCCCAGACCGAAGCCACGGCCCAGCGTAAAAACCTGGACGACCGCGCCGCCCTGCACGAGCTTGTGCGGGCCTTTTTGCAAGAGTACGAAACCTCGGCCACCCGCCACGCGGCGCTACTGAATGACACCCAATTCCTGAGCGATGTGCTGGACCCGGCGCTGGGCGCCAACGCCGTGTCGCCACGCGAGCTGGTGCTCAACCGCCAGCGCGACATCGTGGCGGCCATGACCCGTTTTTTGAAGCGCGCCTACCCCGAGCGCCTGACCCCCACCAACCAGACCGCCCTGACCATGATGCTGCTGGGCATGATCAACTGGACTTTCACCTGGCTGCGCCCGGGTGGGCCGATGAGTTACGCCCAGTTTGCTGAAGAAGTCGTGGCCATGCTCGAAAAAGGCCTGGGCTGAAGCGCCTCATTGGACTTGTTTCGGGTCTTCCCGGGCGAAGACCCGGGATCCATTTCAGACCAAGGCATGGCCCCCGGATCAAGTCCGGGGTGACAAATCATGCAATGTGTTCAATCTTGAGCCCCGCATATTTTTGCTTTTTAAATTTCACTATTCGTAACGCATTTCGTTTAGGTAAAATCAGCCGATTCACAGACCGGAGAAATGTCCATGTCCACCGCCCCCACCAAAGCACCAACCAAGGCATTCGCCAGCCAAGCCGACTTGAGCGAAAAAAAGATCACCTTTGAGCAACTCAGCAAGCATTGCTGGGCCTACACCGCAGAAGGCGACCCCAACTCGGGCGTGATCATTGGCGACCGCTTCATCATGGTCAGCGACGCCACCGCGACGCCCGCCATGGCGCAAGACCTGATCAAGAAGATCCGCACCGTCAGCGACCTGCCCATCAAATACGTGTTGCTGACCCACTACCACGCCGTGCGCGTGCTGGGCGCTTACGCCTACGCCGCCGAAGGCGCGACCGAGATCATCGCCAGCGAAGGCACCTTGGACCTGATCAAGGAACGCGGCGCACAAGACATGAAAAGCGAAATGGAGCGTTTCCCGCGCCTGTTCCGTGGTGCCGACAGCATCCCTGGCCTGACCTGGCCCACCATGGTGGTCGGCGGCGGCAACCCCACCCAAGGTGAAGTACCCGGCAAGCTCAGCATCAACCTGGGCGGTGTGGTGGTGCAGATCTGGCATCCAGGCCCTGGTCATACTCGTGGCGACACCATTGCCTGGGTCGAAGAAGAAAAAGTACTGTTCTCGGGCGACCTGGTCGAGTACGAAGCCGGTGTGTACACGGGCGACGCGCAGCTTGAAGAGTGGCCCGCCACGTTGGAGGCCTTGCGTGACCTGAAGGCCGAGTTCATCGTGCCCGGCCGTGGCGAAGCCATGAAGGGCAATGCCAACGTCAACAAGGCGCTGGACTACACCCAGCGCTGGGTGACCACCTTGTTCCAGGCTGGCAAAGAAGCTGTGGCCGGCAAGATGGACCTCAAGGCCGCCATGGCCCACACCCGCAAGAGCATGGACCCGGTCTTTGGCCATGTGTTCATCTATGAGCACTGCCTGCCCTTTGACGTGACGCGCGCCTACGACGAAGCCAGCGGCATCAAGAACCCCCGTATCTGGACGGCCGAGCGCGACATGGAAATGTGGAAAGCGCTGCAAAGCTGAGCATCATCCGGCTTTGTTTCTCACCCCGGACGTGATCTGGGGTCCAAGTGTTGTTGCAAGTGATGGATTCCGGATCACGTCCGGAATGACAAGTTTGGTTTTGTGGCAGGCTGATTCAAGGCCTGATCAAATCCCGCAGATCCTGCTCATAAGCGCGCAACCTGCGCGCGGCCCGCAGCCGCTGCTCCGGGCTGGCGCTGTTGTGCAACTGGGCCAGGTTCTCGCAGCCTTGTTGAATCATCTTTTGCACCACCGCACGCCCGGCGGCGTCGGGAGGGGCCAGCCAGCGCTCCCATACGCCCCACAAATCGGCCTCCACTTGCGGCAAAGCCGAGGCGTTGCTTTGAGAGGCCTTTTGCAAAGCCTGCAACAAATCTTGATGCCTGCGCAAGCGGTCTTGCCGCCCCCACTCGGGCGTCCATGCGGACTGTAGCAACTGTGCTTTGACCAGCGCACTTTGGGTGGACGATAAGGGGCCATAAAAGTCGCTGTAGCGGTCGATGGTCTTGCTCAGGCGGCGCTCCAGCCGCTCGCTGTCGCTGCCTTGCAGCCACTCTTTGTCCCATTCCTTGTTTTTATCGGTCCAATACTGCCTGAGGTGGCTCAGCTGTGCGGGGCCCAGTTTCAGGGCCACAGGCGCGGCCAGGCTGATGGTTTTACGCAGGCTGCGGTCCATGGCCTTGTCCAGCTCTGACCAGGCGGCGCAAATTTGCGCAGCCTGCACAGGCTCGGCGCTTTGCGCGGCCAAGCGTTTGAGCAAGTCGGCGTATGCGGGCAACTCCTCGCTTTGGTGCCAGCGGTGCAGTTGGGCCAGGGCGTCTTTGGTCTGCGCGGTTTGCGCATCGCTGAACGACAGGGCGCTGTCCAGCCACCAATAAGACAGATTGGGCAACTGCTGGTAGCCCAGCTTGACGGCGCTGCAGCCTTGCAGCCAGAGCACCAGCATTAACAAAATCCAACGCAGCATGAGCACTCCTGAAGACCTGTGATGGGGAAAGCGCTTCTCACAACAGTTCAGCCCCATTGTCCGTCCGAATCAGAAGCCTCTGTCGAGGTGTGGGTGCGTTGCCGCACCGTGTCAGAAAGCGGGCGGCGTGACTGGCGATAATTGACGCATTCCGTGAGCGGACAGACTGAGAAAGATTTCCATGACCCGAGTTGATTCCACGCCCGTCGATGTTGTCGTGATGGCCGCAGGCAAAGGCACCCGCATGAAAAGTCGTGTGCCCAAGGTCTTGCAGCGCCTGGCCGGTGTGCCGCTGGTGCAGCATGTGCTGAACACCGCTGCGCAGCTGCATGCTCGCTCGGCCGTGGTCATCACCGGCCACGGGGCGGACCAAGTGGAGCCCTTGCTGTTGGCGCCGGGTCAGGTGCTGGCGGTGCAATGCGTGCGCCAGGAGCCGCAGCTGGGCACGGGCCACGCCGTGCAACAAGCCGTGCCTGCGCTGGCCGATGATGGCATCGTGGTCATCTTGTCTGGCGATGTGCCGCTGACCCAAGCCGAGACCTTGCAAGCCCTGATCGCGCAATGTGGTGGCACCCAGCTGGCGCTGCTCACCATCGACTTTGCCGACCCCACCGGCTATGGCCGCATCGTGCGAGATGGCCAAAAAGTGCAAGCCATCGTGGAGCAAAAAGACGCCAGCGAAGCGCAGCGTCAAATCAAAGAGGTCTACAGCGGCATCATGGCCGTGCCAGCGAAACTGCTCAAAGCCTGGCTGGGGCGACTGGACAACAAGAATGCCCAAGGCGAGTACTACCTGACCGATGTGGTTAAGTTCGCCGTCGCCGACGGCGTGCCCGTGGTGGCCCACAAGATCACCGATGCCCTGCAAGTGGCCGGCATCAACAGCCCTGTGCAACTGGCCGAGCTGGAGCGCGCCCACCAACTGCGCCAAGCCCACCGCCTGATGGAGCAAGGTGTGCGCCTGAAAGACCCCGCACGCTTTGACCTGCGCGGCCAACTCGACTGCGCGCAAGACGTCGAGATCGATGTCAACTGCGTGTTTGAAGGCCAAGTCCGCTTGGGCGAGGGCGTCAAGATCGGCGCCAACTGCGTGATCGCCAACTGCACCATCGAAGCCGGTGCGGTGATCCACCCCTTCACCCACATCGACGGCGAAAAGCTTGGTGTGACGGTGGGCGAGGGCGCTTTGATCGGTCCGTTTGCCCGCCTGCGCCCAGGGGCGCAGCTGGGCGCCGAAGTGCACATCGGCAACTTTGTGGAAGTGAAGAATTCAACGATGGCCAAAGGTGCCAAAGCCAACCACCTGGCGTATCTGGGCGACGCCACAGTGGGGGAGCGCGTCAACTACGGTGCGGGCAGCATCACTGCCAACTACGACGGGGCCAACAAACACCGCACCGTGATCGAGGCCGACGTGCACATCGGCAGCAACTGCGTGCTGGTGGCCCCCGTGACCATTGGCGCAGGCGGCACCGTGGGTGGCGGCTCCACCATCACCAAGAGCACCGAGCCCGGTGCCTTGAGCGTGGCGCGCGGCAAGCAAGTGAGCATCGCCAACTGGGTGCGGCCACAGAAAAAGCCGAAGGCGTAAGTCTAAGCGTATGGCTGTTTGTCAGAGATTGATGAGGGCTCCTGCAGTCATTTCAACTTCAAAGATGGACGCAATCAGCGGATGGGTAATCCAACATTGATGCCGTTGATTGTGTCGCCCTCTGGAGTTTTAAATGGCCAGTCTGCTCCATTGTTGTTGGTGATCTCGACGGTGTAGTCGCCCATAGTCGGATAAGTCGTCCCACTCAGCAACGTGTCAAGTTTTGGTAGCAAGCCCAATACATTGATACTCAAAACGACATTGCCAGAGTCTATTGATGTCGATGCAATGATGTCAGCTGAAGTGAAATTAATTGGTATCGAGAATGTTCCAAGCCCGATAGCGACAGTGACTTGAGCACTCTCATTTTTCGCGCGGATGATCAATTGATCATTTGTTTTTAGTAGGTCCACGCCAATAGTCACACTCACTTGGCTTGTGCCTTTAGTGATGGCTAATGCAACCGTGCCCGCTTGTGACGCAATCAAATCAGAACTGTTTCCAATAATGAACGAAAAATCTGGTGCATGACCAGTGGTGTCCGTTAGCCGGTCTACCAAGGCACGTATGTTGCCGCGTGTCAGCAGTACTGCTGTGTTCGGAAAGCTCAGGGTTTTTGGTGTTGAGTTGTACTGACCCAAAACACAGCCTGAAACTGCTTGGTCATAGCTATTTGAATTGGTTGGATTTTTCGCATAGTCAGTAAGCCATCCGGTTGATGAGTTGGTGACGCAAGTCGGTGCATTGGCGGGTCTGATGAAACCAGAGCCAGAGCCATTTTTTGGGGGGAGGGAACTTCCTCCGCCACTGCTATTGGCAATCGCCTGGATGCGTTCAGCCAGTTTTTGTTTGGCCGTGCTGACATCGGGGGCCTCTTTCACCAAGGCCAAAATGGGCAGCAGTTTGTTGTCAATTTCTGATTTCAACGATGCCATGCGCGTTGATGTAGATTGTGTTTCCACAGTTTTCAACAAGTCCGAGACTACGCTCGACACGTTCTGAACTTTGGCGTAATTGGGGTTGCTGCCTTGTTCCTTGATGTAGTCCTTCATCACATCCAAAGAAGCATCCAAGCCCAACTCGGATTGAACGGCTGATTTGGCGGTGTCAAAAGACAGACCGTCATTTTTCATCTTCGCAACCACTTCGGTGGTCAACGGTGAGATCACACTCGGTTTCTCTGCGGGCGTCATCAGCGTCATGCCCTGGCTGAGCAAGGCGCCGTCCATCTTGGTGGCTGTGGTGGCTTTCACAACCAAGAAGCGCCCATTCAGGGATTCGGTTGTTGGAAACGAGAACTCGCCATTGGCGTTGGTGGTCGCAGAAGGCTCGCCGTTGTTGAGCACGCCATCGCCATTCAAATCCAGAAAAACGATCGCGTTTTCAAGATAACTGTTGAGCGCGACGCCCGACACCGTTGTGGTGGCCGATGGATTTGCGGGAGGCGTTCCACCTCCCCCACCGCCACATCCAACCAAAGCCGCAATCAGCCCCAGTCCCCACGCGAAATGAATGGAAAATTTCATACAGCTCTCCCTGAATGAGTTACAAATTAATAGATTTTTTGTGATTGTTAATTTTCACACGAAATGTATCAATTTTGCAAACTCTGGGGCTGTGGCTGTCCTGACCCAAAGCGCCTCATAAACGCGTTCAAACGAGGGGGCAAAAGGATGAGCTTGAAATAGTAAGAAGGGGAAAGTCTGCAAAGTTATCATCGCCACAGTCGATGTGCCGATGAGATGGCTTTGCTGTCCATGCGCACCTAAAGAGATTTGAGAGGGACACTTTTCCATGAGCCGCATCGTTGATAACGAAAAGAAAAAAGCCTTGTGCGCCCGTTTGGCCCGCATTGAGGGGCAGTTGCGCGGTCTGCAGCGCTTGATAGAAAGCGATGCCGATTGCGAAAAAATCGCGCAGCAAATGGCGGCCTCTCGCAAGGCGCTCGACAAGTCGTTTTTCTCGATGGTCGGTTGCATGATCGAGCAAGGCGATCAGTCTGCCGAGCACGTGGCCGAGATGCTGACCAAATTTGCCTGAACCTGTGACCCACACCATGACCCAGAACCCCGACGACATGAACGTGACTCCTGCCCAGGGCTATGCCGGCGACGTGAGCCCTCAATTGGCCTGGGCCTGGGTGCAGGCAGGTGAGGCGCAGCTGGTGGATGTGCGAACCGACGCTGAGCGCGCTTGGGTTGGCTTTGTGCCCGGCGCTCATGCCTTGGCTTGGAAACAATGGCCTGGCATGGCCATGAATCCTGAATTTGACGGCGGCATTCAGGCGCTGGGCGCTGGCGGTAAAAAGTTGGTGCTGCTGTGCCGCAGTGGTGTGCGCTCCATTGCCGCTGCGCAGCGCGCCACCGAATTGGGGGTGCAGGCGTACAACATCCTCGAAGGGTTTGAGGGCGACTCGGATGCCAACGCCCATCGCGGCCAAATGGGCGGCTGGCGCAAGCGCGGCCTGCCCTGGCAGCAAAGCTGACCTAGACTCGGTGAGCCACCGTCGTCATCACACTGGCGGCGGCTTGCATCAGTGCTTTGACTGGCCCGGGCAACTCCACGGCGCCAGCCTTTTGTGCCATTTGGGCGTGGGCGATTTCATCGGCCTTCATTTGCGCCACGATCGCCCGAGATGCGCTGTCTGCAGCGGGTAGCCGATCCATGTGGCTTTGCAGGTGGGCTTCCACCTGGCGTTCGGTCTCCACCACAAAGCCCAAACTCACCTGGTCGCCCCCCAATTTGCCTGCGGCATAGCCAATGGCAAAGGCGCCTGCATACCAGAGTGGGTTGAGCAGCGAAGGCCGATCGTTCAAGTCATTCAGCCGCTGCCGCGTCCAAGCCAGGTGGTCGGTTTCTTCTCGGCTGGCTTCTGCCAGCTTGGCGCGCAAAGCCGGGTTCTGACAAGCCAAGGCTTGGCCGGTATACAGCGCCTGGGCGCAAACTTCGCCCACGTGGTTCACGCGCATCAGGGCGGCCGCTTCGCGGCGCTCGGCGTCGGTCATGATCAGTTCCGCTGTGGCAGCTTGTGGCGTGGGGCGGCTGGCGCGGGGCGCTGCCCACAAAGTGCGCAATGCGCTGTCGGCAGCAAGGATCAAGGCATTCAGGCTCATGAAGCGAGTTTACTCATGAGAAACCCGCATAGGCCCCCCGGAAATCTCGTGAAAGTAGGAGTTTTTGTCTTTTTAACGTTCAGGAATTGCATCATCTTTTGCATGCAACAAGCTTTGGAAGTTGTTGTATTTATTAGAAAACCTGTCAAAGAAATGTCACAAACAAAGGGTTGACCCTGAGTCTTGTTGCATGGATGCAACGGAAAGACCTTTTCTTCTCCAAATTTCTTGGAAATGCCGAAACCCTCTGGTGCAATAGACCCAACCTTCTTGATTGGGGGTTGGCTCAGAGTTTCGCAAGGTGATGATCACCGGCTAAATTCTCTGGACCCTTGTTTAACCTTGGAGAAACTTGCAATGAAAAAATCTCTGATCGCTCTGGCTGTTTTGGCCGCTTCTGGCGCTTCTTTCGCTCAATCTATTGTTCAAATCGACGGCGCTATGGACGCTGGCTTCCAAGCCATCGACTACAAAGGCAACAAAGTCAACGGTTTCAACGGCAACGGTTCCACAACCAGCCAAGTGAACTTCCGTGGCGTGGCCGATCTGGGCGGCGGTTTGAAAGCTGACTTCCGCGTTGAAAACGACTGGAACACTGTTTCTAACAACGCCAACACTGGCGCTAAAAAAGCTGACGGCTCTTTGGCCAACGGCGCTGCTTGGGGCAACGGCGAAATCCGCACAGGCTTGGCCGGTAACTTCGGTAAAGTTCAGTTCGGTGCCATCAACAACAACTCCCTGATCGCTAACTTGACTGGCCAGCCTTTCGGCACCGCCATCGGTTCCGCTCACGGCTCCCTGGTCCGTTCTAACTCGGCTGGTACCGCCGTTCGCAACGACAACTCGGCACAGTACATCAGCCCCGTGTTCAACGGCTTCAGCGCAGCTTACCTGCAATCGAATGCACAAAACAAAGCCACCAGCGCTAACTTCACTAGCAGCATGGGTGCTTATCAGCAAGCTGGCGTGAAAGAAGCTTCTGTTGCTTACACAGGCTACAACATCGACGCACGTTTCACAAACCTGAAGCAAGACAACTCGCCAGTTGCTGCCACTAACACCACCGTCAACACACTGGGCGCAAACTATGCCTTCGGCGACGCTAAAGTGTTCTTGTGGAACCAAACAAACAAAGCTGATGATGGCACCGTGAACACTGCAGGTACTACTGTGTCTGTTACATACACAATGGGCGCTACAGTGTTGATGGCACAAGCTGGTTCGGTCAAGGCCAAAGCCGGTACATACAACGGCCAAAGCTCCAAGCTGACCTCTTTGGGTGCTGATTACAACCTGAGCAAGACTGTTGCTTTGTACGGCCGTTATGAGTCGATCAAAGACGATGCACACTTGATCGCTGCTGCAGCTAACGCCACAGACGGTTCGGGTAATACACGTAACCGTACAGCCCTGGGCCTGCGCGTTGCTTTCTAATCCCACGCTGTCGTAAGACAGTTTGAGATTTAGAAATCAAAAAACCCACCGTGTTCCCACAGTGGGTTTTTTTACGTCTGTGCACTTCAGCTAGCGCAGTCACCACGAACTGACCAAGGCGCACGCACGACTGCACTGTCGTTTTAACCGTCAACGCCAGGGTCGATTTCATTTACGCTCGTGTAGCTGTCATTTCCTAAAGAAAGCAAGCTCAAATGGCTGTGCAGCTAGCAACTTGCTAGATCACGGTGCGTGCAGCGCAAGCCCTGCAAGCTGCGATCAGGCTGGCACGCTATCCTCAAGCCCGGCTGTTTTTGTGGCTGGTTTCCAGGGCTGCTTTGAGGGGTGCTTGATGCCCATAAGTCTCATTTTGATGAGTTAGCCTGTCAGATGTGCTGCTGCAAATCCTTAAGTTAAGGTTTTTAGACGAGCTCCACGGCCTTGCGCTTCACATCATCATTCACCGTAATGTAGCGCTGCGTGGTCGCAATGCTCTTGTGACCGGCAAGTGATGCAAGAACGAACACGCTGACGCCTTGCGATGCCAAACTTGTGAGGAATGTTTTGCGGCCACTGTGGCTTGATGCACCAGTCACGCCAGCCTTGCGATACAGCCAATAAAAATGCTGTGCAAGTGTGTTGGGTGAAAAGTGACGGCGTGGACCGCGATGTGATGCGAACAGTGGAAAGCTTGGGTCTTGGTGTGTGCGTGTTGCTATGTAGCTGGCAAGCTCTTGCTGTAAACGGGTGTTGATGAAGATGGTGCGTGCGTGTCCGTGCTTTACGCGATGTGCGGCCAAAAATACTTCACAACGCACAGCACCCGTGCTGTCCAACACATCACCAAGCGTAAGCCCTGCAACTTCGCTTACACGCAACCCAGCTGCAACAGTCATCATCAGCATTGCCCTATTGCGTTGTGCGTAGGCTTGCGTTTCGATGTATGCAAGAACTCGTTGCAGTTCTGCGGGTGTTAGTGATTTTGCTGCGGCCATTGCTATCTCCAAATAAAGGGCGTGCAGCAAGTGTGCGATCTTGTCGAGGATGCGAGCAAGAGAAGCCCGATGCTTTGGCGGGTTGATGCTGAGATGTTCGCTCTCAAGCGGTCGCACTGCGGTCCAAGCAGATTGCGTAAAGTGTTTGGTCTTCAGTTGGCTGCGTGCGTGGCCTAAGTGCTGTGGCAAGTGCGCCACGAAACGAACGCGATTGCACAGCAAGCCCTACAAGCTGCGATCAGGCCGACCAGCTACTCAGCTTGCACTCAAGTTCTGATCGTGCGCTGTAGGGCTGATTTGAGGTGTGAGCTTTGCTGTGTGCAGCCCAGGCCTTCATAGCTGCACTCAAAAAATAAGTGCGCAGTTTTTGCGGGATGTGGAGATCTCTGGCCTTGGTGATTGCAGCACACGGGATGCCGAAAAAGCACGGGATTGCACATCGGCTTGCGTGTGGTCAGGCAGATCAAGTGACGCAAGTGCTTGGCAAGACAGAGGACTGGCCTATTGGCAAGCCAACTGAAGACAGATCAGGTGCATCAGGTGGCACTGCTTTGCATCTTGAGTTATTACTATAAGCGTGTGACTTTTTATGGGATGATCAAAAAGTCACACACCTACTTCTTGTGATCACTAAATAGAGGTGATGCTGCTGTAGCGGCGATGAACACAAGGACGAAAGATGATCAAACTGACACCAAAACCTGAAGTGCTTAAGGCACTGCGCAAGGCGTTCCCAACGCCCTCTAAAAGTGCAGAAAAAGCACTGGCCAAGTATTGCAAGGTGTTGGGTGGAATGCTGTTTGATGCGTTGCAGCGTGGCCAAGCTGAGGATGAACGCAAGCTACATCTGTATTCCATATCAACATCGGCGCTTGCAAACAAGGGCGGCCAGATCGGCAAGAACAAGGTTCGTGTGCATAGCTGGCTTGCGGAAAACGGCTATGCGTTGGTGCAGTTGGCCGACAAGGGCAGCAACATTAAAGGCACTGTGTCCAAAGTCAAGCTGACCAAGCGAGTGACGATGGATGATCCGTTGTCTATAAATACGCAGGCAATGACAGATGAACAAGCAGAGCGTGAGATCGACGCATTTTTAACAGGGGATGAGAGTAGCAACGAAGCCCTGTTCAAACACTTGTATCCGGAGCTGTCTGGTGATGATGCTGAGGACTTGCTGCTGACTTTGTTTGACCCTGTAAAAGTTGATGTTGAGTCCCTCAGTGCTTATGTCACTTGGGTCAATACGAAGTCAGACAAGTTCAGTGCGACGCAGAAGAAAAGCAGGATGCGGCAAGCGCGAACGATCTTGGCTGTGTGTTCATACACAGGCGGCATCTACTTGCAACGCCGCAAGCCAAGTGCGTTCGGTCGAACTTACTACACAGGCGTCAGTGTGCAAAGCGTGCCAAAAGACCTGCGCAAGGCAATGCTTGGCAACTGCTGGGAATACGATGTGCGGTCCAGCGTGATTGCTTGGAAGATGGGCTATGGCGTTAGGTGGATTGCACAGTACAAGCCAGGTGCAGATGTGCGTGATGAGTTCAAGGCCACGCTGAACTACTTGGAAGACAAGAAGGACTTGATGCACACAGTCCAGCTCTACACATTTCTTGAGGGCAGCAATGTTCGGCGCGATCAGCAGCTGGACTTGCTGAAGCAGGCATTCACAGCGGTTAGCTTTGGTGCACGATTGACAACGAAGGGTTGGAAAGACACTGGCGGAACTTGGCAAAACCCGGCCTTAGTCAGCATCATCAAAAACCCCGAAGAGCGTGCAAGACTCGTCAAGGACCCTTCGGTGCTTGCGTTTATACAAGAGCAAAACAAGTTGGATGATTGGTTGATTGAACAGGTCAAGCAGCACAGGCCAGAGCTGTTGCGTGATCCGAACTTGCAAACGATAAGTGGCAGGCCAAGCAAAGCTAAGATCGTGGCTTACCTGTATCAAAACAACGAAACGCACGCGATGGATATCGTGCGTGCAGCGGTTGTTGCAAGTGGCCGCAAGGTCCTCGCGAACATCCACGACGCTGTGGTGATCAACAAGCGCTTAGGTGCTGAGTTGAAGTCGAAGATCGAGATGTTGTTGCAGGAGGAAACTGACAATCCCTATTGGCGCCTGGGTGCAACGCAATACGAACGCTTTAACTCAACACCTAAAGAAGTGTTGGATGAAGAACAGCTACACCGGCAGCGTATGGTTGCCGAAGAAGCTAAAGCGAAAAGCCACAAGATAAAGTTTGCCACTGTGGATGCCAAGATCGTGTGATGAAGCATCGAAGCACAGCAGACAGCTAAATAGCTGTATGAGATTCTTCGAGTTCAAACCCATCAAACACATCAAGCCCCTCACGCCGCCACAAGCACGCATCCACAACATCAAGGCCAACATCGATCGCAACAAGAATGCGTTGAAGGCAGAGAAGGACTTGCAGCAACGCCAAGCCGAAGCGGAACGCCAACGCAAGCAACGACTGGGCCGCTAAATCCCAACAAACAGCAGCAATGCGTGGGACTTGCAGCCAGTTCTATGCAGTGTGTGCAGATCACTTGAAGACGCACGACAGGCATAGCAAAAATACTTTTCTCCAAGCAGCACCCAATGTCCCGCCAAAGTTTCGGTGCATTGCCGTTCGGTTGTCCATAGCGCTGCGCGATCATAAAGTTGTGGATGTCAAACGCACACAAAGGAGAACGCAATGACAGCCATTTTGAACACCCTGAAGTTGACAGCTGCACGCAAGACCCGTGCATTGCCCGATGTCGTCAAACGCCGTAACAAGCTGCTGATGAAGTTGGGGGAACAGCGCGAGTTGGCTGCGGCGCTGAACGAAGGACGGCACTATGCACCCACACGCTACCGTTCATTTACAGATGCAGACACGGGTGCGCGAGTGGTCAAAGAAGTTCCCGTGCGCATCAAGCCCTGGTTTTGGACGGGTGAAAAAGGCGAAGTGCTGCTGGCAGTGCAATACGGCAGCAAGCAGATTGAGCTGCTAAAGGGCAAGACAGCGATTGATGTGGGTGAACAGACCAACTTGTGCGCTGTGCTGGATACGGTGATTGCTGCGACACGCAATGGTGAGTTGGATGCGCAGATCGAAAGTGCCAGCGTGAAGCTGCGCGATGGCTTCAAGAAATAACGAACTCAAGAAGTGGATGAATGACGAGTGCGGCGACTTTGCAGCAATGCAATGTTCTGCTCCCCAGTCACCGTGCTTGCATAGTGATTGTTGATGACTTCGACGCTGGTGCGTGCATTGCGTGCCAGTGTCAGCAAGTCAATCCCTTGTCCATACAGCAAACGGAATGTGATGCTGGAATGGCGCAGGCTGTACAAGCTGCGTTCTTGGCCGTGTGGGCCTAACTTCAAGCCAAGCTTTGCCAACACCCAGTTGAAGTAAAACGCCAAGACCCAATGTGCATAGTGACGGTCACGCAGGTGTGGCAGGAACAAGTAGTCATCCGGTGCAGCAAGCTTCTTGGCTGCATAGTGCCGTGTCAGCTGCTGGTAGATGCGCACAGCTGGTTGTAGCGTGACAATGGGACGACCGTGACTTTTTGTTTCTGGCAGCGTTAGGCGCAGATAGGTATTGTCATTGCGCACCACTTCAATGTGCCTGTGCTTCAATGTTTTAAGGTCGCTTGGCCTGATGAAGCTGTTGACCATAAAGCCGATCACCCAAGCAACATCTGGTGGCATTGTGTATTCGGCGGAACGCAAGCGATAGTTCTTGCGCAAAGTGCTGTCGCTGTCTGGGTGCCGCGAGCCTTGCAGCTTGCGTGCAGTGCGGATGATGCGCCAGTATTCAGTTGGCGTAAAAGCGCCTCGTGGCGTTGTTTGCACACGGATTTTGGGGAACTCTGGCAGCTTGTCCAGTGCGCCCACTGCCACAGCCAAAGTCAGCACCTTGCGCACAATGATCAGGTATTGGCTGACGGTTGTGGATGAAAAGCACTTGCTGAGGTATTGTGTGAATGACAGCAATGCTGCGTAATCAATGCCAGTTGGTGACTGCTGGCCCCATCTCGGCAAGATGTGTGCATCCAGTCGGTTGCGTAATACCTTCAAGCTGCCAAGTGCAAACTCACCGCGATCAACCCGTGCTTGTTCGTTTGCTGTCATCTGTGCAGCCAATGCTGCAAAGGTATGCTGTGGCTTGACTGCTGCGATGACGCTTAAAGCGACATTGCCAGATGGTGCAAGTGGATGAAAACTGGCCGACAGCGCTAGCCGTTGTTCATAAAAAGTGCGTGCATAACTTTGTGCCACACGCTGGCTTTGCGTGCGTGTGCTGCTGCGGTGTGTCTTGCCTGCAATCCAACAGCGCACTTGCCAGAACTTGCTGGCTGCGATTTTGTAGATCACAAGCTTTTGCGGATAGCCAGGCACTGGCGTGATAGTTGATGGGATTGGCACGGTGCGTTCGCGTTCGTGCGTCTTGTAATGGCTGTCATTTGCACTTGCGTGAGTGCTTGCGGTAAAACGGTCCAACATCACTCAAGCGTACTGTTGTGCATCGCAAATGCAACCGCGTGCAGAAGCGCTTGGCACGATTTATGAGAACAGTTTTGCCGTGCCGCTGCCGTGCTGTTCCAGTGCGTTCCGTGCAGAAAAATAGTGCTGTGGATGCGTGATCCGTTGTGCAGTTGCAGGCCAACAACTTTGCTCACTTTGATGCTGGAAAAATCTTGGCACCCTGTTGGAACCTTCAAGCAACTTAGTGGAAAAATGAAACACTGTTCGCTCTGGCCGCATTGGCCGCAACTGGTGCTTTCGCTCAATCTTCCGTCCAAATCGACGGTCAATTTGACGTTGGCATGCAATCTATCGACTACAAAGGCACCAAGGTCAATGGTTTTGCCGGTAACGGTTCTACTACCAGCCAGATCAACTTCCGCGGTACACAAGACCTCGGCGGTGGCTTGAAAGCTAACTTCCGCGTGGAAACCGACTGGAACACCGTGTCCAACAACGGCAACACTGGTGTGAAAAAAGCTGACGGCACCGTGGCAGGCATGTCTTCTTTTGGTAACGGTGAAATCCGTGGTGGCTTGGAAGGCGGTTTCGGTCGCGTTGACATCGGTGCGATCAACAACGCCGGTTTGGACGCCTACTTGACAGGTCAAAACTTCGGTACAGCTGTGGGCTCCGGCTTCCGCGGCATCTTTGTGACTGACGCACTGAACCCCGTGAACGGTTCTGTTGTTCGTTTCGACAACAGCGCTCGCTACATCACACCAACTTTCAACGGTTTCAGCGCTTCTTTGTTGAACGTTCAGAAGCAGACCAAAGCCAACTCCAGCAACTTTGCTGGTTTGGGTACCTATGACTACGCTGGCGTGCAAGAATACAGCCTGCGTTACAACGCTGGCCCCATCAACGCCATCTTCGCTTCGACCAAGCAAGACGCATCTGGCGTGGGCGTGACCGCTTTCACAGCTGGTACTGCACCTGCATTCGGTACATCTGCCACTGCTGACAGCACCGTTGCCAATGCAACCACTCAAACTTTTGGCGCCAACTACGCTATGGGTGACTGGAAGTTCTTCCTGTTGAACCAAACAGCTAAGAACACGCTGGTTTCCGGTGCTGCTGCTACTTTGGATCGCACTGCAACCACCGTGTCGGTCGCTTACACAATGGGTGCAAACCGCTTCAACGTGCAAGTCGGTGGCGCCAAAAACAACATCACTGGCTTGAAGTCTGATCTGGTGTCTTTGGGTTACGACTACGACCTGAGCAAGACAACCTCCGTCTACGCTCGTTACGAGTCTATCAACGACAAGGCAGGCATCATTCCTGCTGCATCTAACGGCACAGACGGTACAAGCACCACACGTGCACGTACAGCCGTTGGCCTGCGTATCGGCTTCTAATCCCACGCTGTCGTAAGACAGCTTGAGATTTAGAAATCAAAAAACCCACTGTGGCAACACAGTGGGTTTTTTTATGTCTGTGCCGTTGGCAAGTGCTGCGGCGACAACGGATCTAATGGGAGATCAATCCAGCCAAATGTCTCCATACCATGCCCGCACGTTGCTGCGGGTGTTGTCGCTGTCGGTCATGATGGCCAGCGCAATCAACGCCCCTGGCGGCTCGCCAAAGGCTTTTTCAAAATCTGCGCGAATGTCGCGCTGGTAATGCAACCACTGCTTCAAGCGCATAGGTCCTGACTCGACCACCCATTTGCGCACGCGGTCGGTGCGCGGGTTGATGATGACTGAATCCACCGGGTGGTGATTGCTCCAGACATACATCAGCGTGGCATAGGGCAACTCTTCCCCTGTCAACGCCCGGGTCAACTCACTGAGCATGGCGTTCTTGGCTGAGAACTGACTGCGATCTCCTTCAAATGCCAATATCAAGCGAACGGGCGAATCTCCGCTTTCGCGCACCGACATGTCGGCGTTGACCATCAGGTTTTCGACTTGCCAGTCAAACCGCAAGCGCCCCAATTGTTCCGGCGGAATGTTCAGGCGTTGCCGCAGCATGCTGGCCGAGGACTTGGCGTCTGCCAGCAACGCAGGCCTTTGGTCGCGCTTCTCCAGTTTGAATGCTGTGCGCACTTTGCCAGGCAAGAGCACAGACTCCCACTGCGCCTTGTCTTGCGGCCGAAAGTGCAAGCCACCCTTTGCCGGTTTGTCCAAAACAGACAGGGGCGTCTCGCCATGCCAGGCGCAGGCGCTCACCAACACGGCCACGGCCGCACAAATTACCGTACGCCGGCCAACACCTAGAAAACCCATGATTCACCTGCAACTTGATCAGTAGGGATGCGTGTATAAATGGCGCATCACAATTCATTTGAATTGTCGGCCAATTTCAGCTTCATCAGTTTTAAAGGTTTCCCTATGATCCAGCGCCGCACATTGCTCCAGGCGACAGCCTTGAGCGTTTTGCCCTCTGTCAACGTTTGGGCGCAAACGCCCTTTCCCAGCAAGCCACTCAAAATCGTTGTGCCTTTTGGGGCCGGCGGTGTGGCCGATTTGACGGCGCGCGCCGTTGCCCAAAAGCTGTCTGAAAACCTAGGGCAACCGGTGGTGATCGACAACCGCCCCAGCGCAGGCGGCATTGTGGCCGGCGAGATTGTGGCCAAGGCGGAGCCCGATGGCTACACCTTGCTGCTGATGTCCAATGGCACCGCAGTGAGTGCGGGCTTGTTCAAGTCATTGCCCTTCAACCCACGCACCGACTTTGCGCCGGTGTCCTTGTTGGGCCTGTTCGATATGGCAGTGGTCGTGCCTGAGAACTCACCCTTCAAAACCCTGGCGGAGTTGATCGCCCATGGCCGCGCCAATCCGGGCAAGCTGAACATTGGCACCATCAACATCGGCAGCACCCAACACCTGGCCGCAGAGCTGCTGCGCAGTCAGGCCAACTGGGTGGCGCAGGTTATCCCCTACAACGGCACGCCTGCGGTGATCAACGCCTTGCGTGGTGGTCAAGTCGACGCCGCGGTCGAGATCCTGGGGCCCATGAAACCTCAAATCAATGCCAAGGCGGTTCGTCTCTTGGGCGTGATGGGCGAGACGCGCCCCAAAGACATGCCGCATATCCCGACGGTGCGCGAGCTGCCTGGCTTGAGCAACTTCAACGTGTCGTCATGGAATGCCTTGGCTGCACCGGCCAAAACACCCAAAGCGGTGGTCGACCGCTTGAGCCAGGAACTGGCCAAAATTCTGGCTCAGCCTGAGCTGGTGCAACGTTTGGCCGGCTTCAACGTGCAAGCCAAAGCCAGCACGCCAGCGCAACTGGCGCAACTGCTGGACAGTGACATCAAACGCTGGAGCGAGGTGATCGTCAAAGCAGGGTTGACGCCTTCTTGACGCAACTCAAACCAAGCGGCCATGAAAAAACCCACCGTGTTGCCACGGTGGGTTTTTAATTTCTAGATCTCAAACTGTCTTACGACAGTGTGGGATTAGAAGGTGTGGCGCAGACCGATGCTGTAGCCATTCCCGTTGCCTGTAGGAGCATAGTCGGAGCCGAAACTGCCGTTATCACCGTTGAAGCCGTAAGTTGCGCCGTTCTTGTTGTGTGTATGCCCTGGCCGTGTTGGGCTTCTGGTTCAAGTGGGTCATGCGCGAGGCGGGCGTTGCTTCTGTGGATGCCTTGGGGCGTGACCGGACCTTGTATTGTTTGCGGCACACGTCCATCATGTTTCGCTTGCTTTATGGCCAGGGCATTGACATGTTGACCTTGGCGCGCAATGCGCGCACGTCGGTGCAGATGATCGAGCGCTTTTATGCGTCGGCTCTGGACGGTGAAATGAATGTGGCCATGTTGCAAAGCCGCCGCTCGTAAAAAGGGTAAGCTTTACCCCGCAAACTTATCCCATGCAAAAGAGGAGTCTCATGATTGATCGCCGTTCACTCATTCAACTGGCCGGAGCCGGCCTGAGCGCCCCCTTGATGGGATGGGCTCAAGACAAATACCCCAGCAAACCTATCACCTGGGTGTGTCCGTATGCTGCAGGCGGCAATGCTGACAGCCGTTCACGTCAGGTGGCAAAGGTCATGGGCACAATGCTTGGGCAGCCCATCATCATCGACAACAAGGCTGGCGCAGGTGGCAACATTGGCACCGAAGCGATTGCCCGGGCCAAGCCCGATGGCTACACGATCGGCATGGGTAACTTTGCGCCGCTGGCTGTGAACCACGCGTTGTTCAAGAAACTGAACTTCAACCCGTTCACCGATCTGGTGCCGATTTTCCTGATTGAAAAAGGACCGCTGATTTTGATGGTGCGCCATGATTCGCCCTACAAGTCGGTCAAGGATCTGGTGGCCGCGGCCAAGGCCGCGCCGGGCAAGCTCAGCTATGCGTCGGGCGGCATTGGCGGCACACACCATTTGAGTGGGGCTTTGTTTGAGCACGCCGCAGGCATTGACATGATCCATGCGCCCTACAAGAGCGGCTCGGCCGGTGCGACTGACCTCATGGGCGGACAAGTCCACATGATGTTCGAGCAAATGTATTCGGCCATGCCTTCCATCAAGGGGGGCAAGCTGCGTGCCTTGGCTATCACCAGCCGGGCGCGTTCGCCTTTGGCCCCCGATATTCCCACCATGGCCGAGCAGGGCTACCCCGAGGTGGAAGTGCTCAACTGGCAAGGCCTGATTGGCCCCAAAGGCATGCCGGCAGATTTGATCAAGCAACTCAATGCGATTGGCAACAAGGCCTTGCAGGACCCGGACTTGAAAGAAAAGATCCTGAGCCAGGGCAATGAGCTTGGTGGCGGCACGCCCGAGCAGTTTGCGGCGCTGATCAAGGCTGAAGCGCCACGCTGGGCCAAGGTGGTGCGCGACGCGAAGATCGAACCGGAGTGATCCGCTGGCGCGTGGCCGAAACAAAGACCTGGCTTGCCAGGTCTTTTGCTTTGAGCGCTGTGCAGCTCAGGTGTAGCGCTTGTTGCGCAGGTTGTTTTTCATGTCGCGCAAGGTGGGTTGCAGTTCTTCGCCAATGCGCAGCGCCACGGTGGTGGCCAGGATGTCGATGATCAGCAGGTGCAGCAACCGCGAGACCATGGGGCTGTATTTGTCGTAGCCCTCGGGGTGGTCGGCCGTCAGGTGGATGTGCCCGGCACTGGCCAGCGGCGAGCCGCTGGCGGTGATGACGATGGTGGTGGCGCCTTGCTTTTTGGCGATGTCGCAGGCGTCCATCAGGTCGCGTGTGCGGCCCGAGTTGGAGATGATCACGGCGCAGTCGCCTGGCTTGAGCATGGAGGCGCTCATGACCTGCATGTGGCCATCGCTGTAGGCGATGGCGTTGACCCCCAGGCGGAAAAATTTGTGCTGCGCGTCCTGCGCCACGATGCCGGAGTTGCCTACGCCATAAAACTCGATGCGTCGGTTGGTTTTTTGGGTGGAGGCCAAGGCTTGTGCGGCGTGCTCCAGCGCGAAAGAGCTGGCGTCGTTGCGGTATTTCAAAAATGCCGCCACGGTGTTGTCGATCACCTTCACGGCGATGTCGCTGGTCTTGTCGTCCACATCCACACTGCGGTGAATGAAGGGGACGCCTTCGCTGACGCTGCCGGCCAGTTTGAGCTTGAAGTCGGACAGGCCGTCGTAGCCCATGCTGCGGCAAAAGCGCACCACGGTGGGCTTGCTCACATGCGAGCGGTCGGCCAGCTCTGTGACGGGCAGGTTGGCAAAGGCCCGAGGGTCGGCCAGCACGAGCTTGCCCACACGTTGCTCGGCCGGGGCCAAGGAGGGCAGGGAAGCTTTGATTCGTTCGAGCATGGCTTGTCTCCGGTTCAGATGATTTCTGGCATGTCATCCTCCGGCTTGCCCCAAGGATCGATGGATTCCCGATCAAGTCGGGAATGACACTTCCTGGGGTAGATCGGGGATGACATTTGGGGGTATCAGATCTCTTCGCTCCAGCAAAAGCCGTCGCGCGCAATCATGGCGCTCGATGCGCTGGGCCCCCAGGTGCCTGCGGCATAGGGGCGGGGGCCCACGGGGTCGGCGGCCCAGTGCTGCAAGATGGGCTCCACCCAGCGCCAGGCTTCTTCTTGTTCATCGCTGCGCACGAACAGGTTGAGGCGGCCGTCCAGCACGTCCAGCAGCAGGCGCTCGTAGGCGCCCACGCGCTCGCTGCCAAAGCGTTTGTCAAAGTCCAGGTCCAGGTGCACGGGGCTCAGGGTCTGGCCGCCGCTGCCTTGGCCGCGTTTGCTTTGACCTTGGGCAAACAGGTGCAGCTCCAGCCCGTCTTTGGGTTGCAGGTGAATGACCAGTTTGTTGACCTGACCCACCGGGCTTTGAAAGATCTCGTGCGGGGTGGACCGGAAATTGATTTCGATGTGTGCCTCACGCGAAGCCATGCGCTTGCCTGTGCGGATGTAAAACGGGACACCCGCCCAGCGCCAGTTGGCGATTTCGGTGCGCAGTGCCACAAAGGTTTCGGTGGTGCTGGTGGGGCTGACGCCTGGCTCATCGCGGTAGGCGGGCACGGCATGACCGTCCACATTGCCTGCGGCGTATTGGCCGCGCACCACATGCTGGCTCAAGGTCTCGGGAGTCCAGCGCTTCAAGGCGCGCAGCACCTTGAGTTTTTCATCGCGGATCGCATCGGCGTGGGCGTTGATGGGTGGCTCCATGGCAATGGCGCACAGCAATTGCAGCGCATGGTTTTGCACCATGTCGCGCAAGGCGCCAGTGGTTTCGTAAAAACCGCCGCGCTTTTCCACACCCAGTTCTTCGGACATGGTGATCTGGATGTTGGCGATGTGCTCGCGGCGCCACAGGGGCTCGAACAGGGCATTGCCAAAGCGCATGGCAAACAGGTTCTGCACCGCGGGTTTGCCCAAGTAATGGTCGATGCGGAAGATCTGTTGCTCTTTGAAGACCTTGCCCACCGCTTCGTTGATGGCGCGGTTGGAGGCCAGATCATGGCCCAGCGGTTTTTCCAGCACGATGCGTGTCTTGGGCGTGTTCAGGCCGCTGGCTGAGAGTTGCTCGCACACGGTGGTGAACAGGCTGGGCGCAGTCGACAGGTACATGACCACGGTGTCGGTCTCGCGCTCGGCCAGGCGTGCGGCCAATGCGGCGTAGGCCTCGGGTTGGGACAGGTCCATGCGCACGTAGCACAGCAGGTTGGCAAAGCGCGCGAACTCTTCGCTGTTGGGCCGTTTTTCGCCTTCGACCTGTTCGAAGCGGGTCTGGATTTGCTGGCGGTATTGCTCGTCGCTCAGGTCATCGCGGCCCACGCCGATGATGCGGCCGCCTTCGGGCAGGGTGTCGTGGCGGTAGGCCTGAAACAAAGCGGGCATGAGTTTGCGCCAGACCAGATCGCCTGTGCCGCCGAAGAAAACCAAATCAAAAGCCATGATGTTCTTGAGTTACATGAAAAATTGATTTGTAATGTAACTTTGTTTCACCGATAATTCAAGCGTCTTCAGGAAAAAATCGCATGAACCAGCTCGACGCTCTCAAAAAATTCACCACCGTGGTCGCGGACACCGGTGATTTCAAACAATTGGCCCAGTTCCAGCCCCAAGACGCCACGACCAACCCGTCGCTGATCTTGAAGGCGGTGCAAAAGCCCGAATATGCCCCTTTGCTGGCCGAGGCCGTGGCGGCCCACCGGGGCCAGCCGCTGGATGTGGTGATGGACCACCTGCTGGTGCGTTTTGGTTGCGAAATTCTGAAAACCATTCCCGGTCGTGTGTCCACCGAAGTGGATGCACGCTTGAGCTTTGACACTGCGGCCACTGTGGCGCGGGCGCGCCGCATCATGGCCTTGTACGAGGCGCAAGGCATTGCCCGTGAGCGCGTGCTGATCAAGATCGCCTCCACCTGGGAAGGCATTCAAGCGGCTGCCGAGCTGGAGCGCGAAGGCATCCGCTGCAACTTGACGCTGTTGTTTGCGTTTTGCCAGGCGGTGGCGTGTGGGCAGGCCAAGGTGCAATTGATCTCGCCTTTTGTGGGCCGCATTTACGACTGGTACAAAAAGACCGCAGGCGCTGCTTGGGACGAGGCGGCCAAGTCCGGTGCCAACGACCCTGGCGTGCAGTCGGTGCGGGCCATCTTCAACCACTACAAAAAGCACGGCATCGCCACCGAAGTCATGGGCGCCTCGTTTCGCAACATCGGCCAGATCACGGCGCTGGCGGGTTGCGACTTGCTGACCATCAGCCCCGAATTGCTGGCGCAGCTGGCCGCCACCGAGGCGCCTTTGTCAGCCGCACTGGACACGCAAGCGGCCAAGGGCATGGACTTGCCTGTGGTGAGTTATGACCAAGCTTCTTTCCGCCTGGCGCTCAACGAAGACGCCATGGCCACCGAGAAGTTGGCCGAAGGCATTCGCGCTTTCTGCGCCGATGCTGTGAAGCTTGAAGACCTGATGAAGAAAGCCTGAAATGCGTTGCGACCAGACCGTTGCCTGGAAACAGTTGCAGCACCATGCACAGGGTTTTGCTGACTTCGACTTGCGTACAGCCTTTGCCGAGGATGTCTCGCGCGCTGAGGGTTTGAGCCAGTCGGCGCCGCACGTGTTTGCCGACCTGTCAAAAAACCACACCAATGCCGCGACCGAAGCGCTGTTGATGGAGTTGGCTCGGCAAACCGGTCTGGCCGCGCACCGCGATGCGATGTTCCGTGGCGAGGCGATCAACCATACCGAAGACCGGGCCGTGATGCACTGGTTGCTGCGCCAGCCCGAAGGTTCTTTGCAGGGCGAGCTGGCTGCGCCGTTGAAGCTGGTGCATGACACGCTCAAACCCATGCTGGCCTATGCCGAGCAAGTGCGTGCGGATGCGCAGATCACCGATGTGGTGAACATCGGCATTGGCGGCTCGGACCTGGGGCCGCAAATGGCGGTGCTGGCCCTGCAGGACTTTGTGATCGAGGGCAAGCGCTTTCATTTCGTGTCCAACGTCGATGGCCATGAATTGGCGGGCGTGCTCAAAGGCTTGAAGGCCGAGAACACCTTGTTCCTGATCGCGTCGAAAACCTTCACCACCATCGAGACCATGACCAATGCGCGCTCGGCGCTGCAATGGTTCCAGGGCCAGGGCGGCAGCGATGTGGCGCGCCACTTTGCGGCGCTCACCACCAACGTGGCGGCGGCTGGCGAATTCGGCATCACCACCACTTTTGGTTTTTGGGACTGGGTGGGCGGTCGGTATTCGATGTGGTCGGCGATTGGCTTGCCCGTGGCGATTGCGATCGGGGCGCAGGGTTTCAAGGACTTGTTGACCGGTGCGCATGCGATGGACCAGCACTTCCAGACCGCGCCTCTGGAAGAGAACTTGCCGGTGCGTCTGGGTTTGCTGGACGTCTGGTACCGCAACTTCTTGAACTACACCAGCCGCTCCATCGCGCCGTACCACAGCGCTTTGCGCCGTGTGCCCGCGTATTTGCAGCAGCTGGAGATGGAGAGCAATGGCAAGCGCGTGGACCGCAACGGCCATGCGCTGCCCTATGGCACATCCCCCGTGCTGTGGGGTGAGCCGGGCACCAACGGTCAGCATGCCTACTTTCAGATGCTGCACCAGGGCACCGACATCGTGCCGTTGGAGTTCATCGCCGTGAAAAAGCCCACGCACAGCCTGAAGGATCACCATGAGCTGCTGCTGGCCAATGTGATCGCGCAGGCGCAGGCGCTCATGCAGGGCAAGTCAGACGCAGGCGGGCACAAGCATTTCACGGGCAACCGACCCAGCACCTTCTTGTTGCTCGATGAACTCACGCCTGCCAGCCTGGGCGCATTGATCGCCTTGCAAGAGCACCGCGTGTTCGTGAGTGGCTCGGTCTGGGGCATCAACAGCTTTGACCAATGGGGTGTGGAGCTGGGCAAGGTGCTGGCCAAGGACATTCATGCGCGCATCGTGTCGGGGGATGCTTCGGGCCTAGACGCTTCCACGGCGGCCTTGCTGCAGCGCGTGCGCGGCTAAAACTGGGGCAGGGCAGGTTTCGCCCTGTGCTTTGCGTGATACCGTGTCGTGGCGAGCCAGCGATAAACTGGCCCCATGACGCACAACACCGCCCCTCTGCTGCAAAGCATCGAAGCCAAACGTGATGAGCTGGTGGCCCTCACGCAGGACTTGGTGCGCATCCCCACCATCAACCCGCCTGGCGATGCTTACGAAGCCTGTGCGCATTTGATCGGCGAGCGCCTGGCGCGCAAGGGTTTTGCGGTGGAGTACGTGCGGGCCATCGGTGCACCGGGCGACAGCGACAGCCACCCCCGCACCAATGTGGTGGCGCGTTGGCAAGCGCCCAACCCGGGTGATTGCGTGCATTTCAACAGTCACATCGATGTGGTCGAAGCCGGGCCTGGCTGGACTTTTGAGCCCTTCGGCGGGCAAGTGGCCAACGGCCGTGTGTATGGCCGGGGCACGTGCGACATGAAGGGCGGACTGGCGTCCAGCATCATCGCCTGCGAGGCCTTGATTGAATCCGGACTGCCTTTGTCGGGCGCTCTTGAGATCAGCGGCACGGTGGACGAGGAGTCGGGCGGTTTTGCCGGGGTGGGCTATTTGGCCGAGCGGGGGTACTTCAGCAAACCGCGTGTGCACCATGTGATCATTCCTGAGCCTTTGGGTGTGGACCGCATCTGCTTAGGTCACCGAGGCGTGTGGTGGAGCGAGGTCGAAACACGTGGGCGCATCGCGCACGGCTCCATGCCGTTTCTGGGCGAAAGCGCCATCAACCACATGAGCGCTTTTTTGCATTTGCTGGAAACCCAGTTGCAGCCGCGTTTGCAAGGTCGGCACACCGCCGAGCCGGTGGAGCCACCGGGGGCGCGGGTGAGCACGCTCAACATCAACAGCATCCATGGCGGGCAAGTCGAGCAGCGCTACAGCCTCGATGAGCGCGGCTGGCCCACCGGCGATTTGCCAGCGCCGGTGGTGGCGCACCTGTGCAAGGCGGTGCTGGACCGGCGTTTCATTGCCGAAGAAAACCTGGAGGCGGTCAAGCAGGAGATCGTGGACATGCTCGACGAGCTCAAGCGCACGCGGCCGGGCTTTGATTACGGCATCCGCGACATCATGAGCTTTGTGCCAACCGCCACGCCCAAGGACGCGCCGGTGGTGGATGCCACAGCGCGCGCCATTGCGCGCGTGCTGGGCCGCGAGCCCAGCTACATTGCCAGCCCCGGCACCTACGACCAAAAGCACATCGTGCGCAGCGGCAAGCTGCGCGACTGCATCGCCTATGGCCCTGGCATTCTGGATTTGGCACACCAGCCTGATGAATATGTGGGCATCCAGGAGTTGGTGGACTCGGCCAAGATCATGGCTTTGGCGGCGCTCGATTTGACGGGCCGGCTGCATCGCTGAGCCGTTTGTCCCGTTGCGGCCGTGCTTGTTTGGACCTGGCTTGGGGTGTGCGGGTGTGTCCAAGAGAATTTCTGTATTCCCTATTCTTTAAAATTGTTTTTATTAAAAATTTAGCTATTAAATTTATTTATTCGGTTAAATTTTAATTACCGAAATGTACGTATTCATTTAAGATACGCGGTTTGTCGCAAACTGCCGAGGCCATGACTTGGCATGGCTCAGCGGTCTGCCATGGCCCAGTTCGGGGACATCAAAAAAACAAGCCCGGGAGTGTTTATGCAATTGATTTGGGTGTCCGGGCCCACCGCTCGGGTGGTCGCAGTGTCGATCACGGCGCGCAAAGTGAGGATCTTTGTCATCGCGGTGGCCTTGGCTTTGTTGTTGTTGGGTTCCGTATTTCATTTGATTGGTCTGCGTGTGGCTGTGGAGTACTCCCCTGAGCTGGCTCAACGCATGGGCGGCGTGACCAGCCAGGCAGAGCAATCGAAAATTGAAGCCGATTACCGATTGAAGCTCGAAAGTTTGCATGACCAGTTGACGTCAGTGACCGATCGACTGCGTCAAATCGAAGACCAAAAGAAAGCCTTTTTGGGGCGTTTGGGCATTGAATCCCTGTTGCCTGGCGGCGGTCGTCGCAAGGCCGAGGCCGCCGATGGCCGTGGCGGCCCCTTGAAGGCAGTGCCTTTTTGGCGTGTGCGTGCTTCGGATTTGAGCAGCGAGTTGGAGTCGACGGCGCAACAAATTCAAGAGTTTGAACTGGCCTTGACCAAGACGCATGAGCAATGGCAGCGCGATGTGGAACGTGTGGGTAAGTTGCCCACAGCATTGCCTTTGAACAGCGATTACGCGATCACCAGTGGCTTTGGTGTGCGTGCAGATCCCATGACACACGTGCCCAGCATGCATGAGGGTATTGATTTCGTGGCGCCGATAGGTTCGCAGGTGCGCGCGACTGCTGCAGGCAAGGTTGTGCGGTCAGGCCGTGCAGGGGCCTATGGCGAGATGATCGAGGTGGCGCATGTGGACGGTTTTGTGTCCCGTTATGCCCATTTGAGTCGCCGTCAAGTCAATGAGGGGGATCGCATTGAGCGGGGGCAAGTGATTGGTTTGCTGGGCAATACCGGTCGCTCGACAGGCCCGCACTTGCATTACGAAGTGGTCTACCAAGGCCAGGCCATGCACCCGGCCAAAGCTTTCGCCGCTTGGGCTCGGCCGAATCTGCGGCCTTGACGGGGTTTTGATTTCAGGAGGCAAACATGTTCAGCATCAAAAAAACAAATGGAACACCGTTGGTGAAAAGCCAGGAACGCTTTGACACGCTGATTGGGCGTCAGACCGAAATCCATGGCTCTTTGCGCGTGGTGCAAAGTGTCCGGATTGATGGCAAGGTCATTGGCAACATCGAGGCCCCCAAAGACCAGGCCATCACGGTGGTGGTGGGTGAAGAGGGCGAGATCCAAGGTGATGTGATCGCCAGCCGTGTGATCGTGGCGGGCAAGATCTCCGGCAACATCGATGCCCATGAGCGGGTGGAGCTTCACGCCAGTGCGCTGGTCCAAGGGGATGTGAAATATGGCTCCATTGCGGTCGAGCATGGCGCTCGATTGCTGGGCTTGCTCTTGCAAGTCGATGCGTCCCAGACCAAAGCGCAGCCAGATCATGCCAAAAATGCGATCCGCAAAGCCCAGGCCACGGGCGCGACCGAATAAGCGCTGAGATGCCCGGTCAGAGAGCCCATTTTGCGGTTTTCTCCGACCTGTCATGCCAAACCGTGAAATTCATTATCATCGCGGCATGACATTCTTAGCCATCGATGTGGGCAACACCCGTTTGAAATGGGCGTTGTACGACCGACCTCACCCCCAGGCACAGCTGCTGGCACACGGTGCGGAGTTTCTGGAAAACATCGACCGCTTGTCGGACGGACCTTGGGCCGAGTTGCCGGTGCCTGAGCGCATGCTGGGCTGTGTGGTGGCCGGGGACGCCATCAAACGCCGGGTGCAGGAACAAATGGAACTGTGGGACTTCACCCCGCAGTGGGTTGTGCCCAGCATGTCCGAAGCGGGCGTGACCAATGGCTATGACCATCCCTCGCGTCTGGGTTCTGACCGTTGGGTGGCCATGATCGGTGCCCGCCAGCGTATGCTGGCCCAAGGCCCAGCCAGGCCCTTGGTGGTGGTGATGGTGGGCACGGCCGTGACCGTGGAAGCGATCGATGCCGAGGGGCGCTTTTTGGGCGGTCTGATCTTGCCGGGGCACGGCATCATGCTGCGCGCACTGGAGTCGGGCACTGCCGGGCTGCACGTGCCCACGGGCGAAGTGCGGCCCTTTCCCACCAACACCAGCGATGCACTGACCAGTGGCGGCACTTACGCGATTGCCGGGGCTTGCGAGCGCATGGTGCAGCACTTGCGTGAGCACACGGGGCAAGAGCCCATGTGCGTGATGACCGGTGGCGCAGGCTGGAAGATGGCGCCTAGCATGTCCTTGCAATTCGAGTTGGTCGATAACCTGATTTTTGATGGCCTGCTGGCCATGGCCGATCAGCGGTTTAACACCACCGCCTGATCAGGCGTCTGAAGCGGCGCTTTCGCTGTAGGCCGCTGTCAACGCCTGCAAATGCGCCTGCAGTTGAGGGCTGGCCATGTAGGGCGTCAGCAAAGCCAACACGTGCTTGGCACCTCGGCTCAAGGCCAGGCTGGCGCTGGCGGGCTCCAGCGCTTGGCGCGGGTTGCGCACGTATTCGTAGCTGAGCCAGTAGGTGACCATCACCGACATGCTGGCGGACAAGGTTTCCACGCTGTCGGGGTCGATGCGCATCAAACCCTCAGCCGCCAACGATTCGAGCAATTGTCTGAACGCCTGTGTCTTGCGCTCCAGCACGGCATGGAAATGGGTCTCCAGGTGCCGGTTGCCTGACAGCAGGTTGTTCAGGTCGCGGTACAGGAAGCGGTGGTTCCAGACCTGCTCAAACAGCGAGTGCAGAAAGAACCAGGCGTCCTCCACATCGTGCACGTCGGCGGCAGCCTCCAACAGATCCAGCATGGCCGTTTCGTACGCGTCAAACAGGTGGTTGACCAGTGCGTCCTTGGACGGGAAGTGGTAGTACAGATTGCCCGGGCTGATGCTCAGCTCTGACGAGATCAGCGTGGTGGACACATTGGGCTCGCCAAAGCGGTTGAACAGCTCCAGCGTGACCTCCGCGATGCGCTGGGCGGTGCGGCGTGGGGCTTTCTTGGCCATGGGGTCTGTCAGCGGAGAAGAATCAGGCTTTGCGCTGTGTACGGCTGGCCGTGGGCTTGGCGGCCGATTTGGCAGGTGCTTTTGCAGATGCTTTGGCCGCAGTTTTGGGTGCCGCGGTGGCTTGGGCCAATTGGGCTTCCAGCTGGGCCACGCGCTCGGTCAGGGCCTGCAGGTCGTACAGCGTGGGCATGCCCAGGCGTTGCAGGGCCTTGGCCACGCGGTCTTCAAACAGGTGCTCCAGACGGTCCACGCGCACCGTGGCTTGCTGGCCAAAGTCGCTGGCCAGGTGGCTCAGGCGCTCGGTGGCTTCGTGCAGGCGTTGCTGGGCCTCGGCCTGGCTTTTGCGCTGAAAGGCCAAGCCGTCGTTGACCAGGGCCTCGATGGCCTTGCTGCCTTGCTCTTGTGCTTTGGCCATGGCGCCCAGACCGGCCAGCCAGATTTGGTGGGTGGGGGCGGGCGCTGTGCTGTTCTCTTTGGCCTTGTCTGCGGCGTTTGAGGTCTTGTCAGAGGCGGGGGATTTGGCCATGAGGAAACTCCTGATTGGAGTGTTAACTTTAACCTGAGCGGCGGCACATTGCTTCTAAAATCTGCCCATCGGTTGCCAGGCGCAGCCACTTCACGGCACGCAGCCCCGGTGACCAGCACTGAGGCGCCCATCCAGATTCGGGCTTTCATGAAAATTCTTCTTCTCGGCAAAAACGGCCAAGTCGGCTGGGAGCTGCAGCGCAGCCTGGCCCCCTTGGGTGAACTGATCGCCCTGGACCGCAACAGCACCCCCCTGTGCGGCGACTTGTCCAAGCCCGAAGCCCTGGCTCAAACCGTGCGCGCCGTGCGGCCCGATGTGATCGTCAATGCCGCCGCCCACACCGCGGTGGACAAGGCCGAGTCCGAGCCTGACCTGACCCGCACCCTCAACGCCACGGCGCCTGCCGCATTGGCCCAGGCTGCAGCCGAAGTAGGGGCCTGGCTCGTCCATTACTCGACCGACTATGTGTTCAATGGCGAAGGCCAGACGCCATGGCAAGAAGGCGATGCCACCGGACCTTTGGGCGTGTATGGCCAGACCAAGCTGGAGGGCGAGCAAGCCATTGCGGCCAGCGGCTGCCAGCACCTGATTTTTCGCACCAGCTGGGTCTATGGAGCACGCGGCGGCAATTTTGCCCGCACCATGCTGCGACTGGCGCAAGAGCGTGAACGCCTGACCGTGATCGATGACCAGCGCGGCGCCCCCACGGGTGCAGACCTGATCGCCGATGTGTCGGCGCACGCCATCCGTCAGGCTTTGGGCGCGCCAGACGCCAGTCTGTCGGGTATTTACCACCTGGTGGCCGCTGGCGAGACCAGCTGGCATGGCTATGCCTCGCATGCGATTGCGCAGGCGCGGCAGCTCAAGCCCGATGCGCCTTGGAAAGTGACCGAAATCGCGCCCGTGCCGACCTCGGCCTTTCCGACGCCTGCGCGCCGACCTTTGAACTCGCGCTTGAACACGCAGCGTTTGCAGCAGGCCTTTGGCTTGACCTTGCCCGCCTGGCAAAACGGCGTGGACCGGCTGCTGGCCGAGATGCTTTGAGTGTCATACGCTTGCGGCACAATCCTTTTCAACCTTTGATGTCCTTTGAACCCCTGACGCAACATGACTGACACCACCGCTGTTTCTCCGCAAGACCAAGCCCAGATCCTGGCGCAGGCCATGCCCTACATCCGCAAGTTCCACGGCAAGACGCTGGTCATCAAATACGGCGGCAACGCCATGACCGATCCGGCCTTGCAGCAAGCCTTTGCCGAAGACGTGGTCCTGCTCAAGCTGGTGGGCATGAACCCGGTGGTGGTGCACGGCGGCGGCCCGCAAATTGAAAATGCCTTGAGCCGTCTGGGCAAAAAAGGCGAGTTCATCCAAGGGATGCGCGTGACCGATGCCGAGACCATGGAAGTGGTCGAGTGGGTGCTGGGCGGCGAAGTGCAGCAAGACATCGTGGGCATGATCAACCGCGCAGGCGGCAAGGCCGTGGGCTTGACCGGTCGTGACGGTGGCTTGATCCGCGCCCAGAAGCTGCGCTTGGTGGACAGCCAGGACCCCAGCAAGGAGTACGACGTGGGCCAGGTGGGCGACATCGTATCCATCGACCCGAGTGTGCTCAAGGCCTTGCAAGACGACGCTTTCATCCCGGTGGTCAGCCCCATCGGTTTTGGCGAGAACAACGAGAGCTACAACATCAACGCCGATGTGGTGGCCGCCAAGCTGGCCACCGTGTTGCAGGCTGAAAAGTTGCTGATGCTCACCAACATCCGTGGCGTGCTGGACAAAGAGGGCAACTTGCTCACCGAGCTGACACCGCACCGCATCGACGAGCTGTGCGCTGACGGCACCATCAGCGGTGGCATGATCCCCAAGATCGCTGGCGCGTTGGATGCCGCCAAGAGTGGCGTGAACGCGGTGCATATCATCGACGGGCGTGTGCCGCACGCCATGCTGCTGGAAGTGTTGTCGGAGCAAGCCTTTGGCACCATGATCCGCAGCCGCTGAAAGCGGTCAGACAAAAAAGAAAAGGGGAGACATGTCCGAGCACGAAGACAACAACGCCGCGGTGGCCGAAGATGCCGCGCCCGCACGCAAACGCCCTCGTCCGGGTGAACGCCGTTTGCAAATCTTGCAAACCCTGGCGGCCATGCTGGAGGCCCCCGGTGCCGAGCGCGTCACCACCGCCGGTCTGGCGGCCAAGATCGGTGTGAGCGAAGCGGCTTTGTACCGCCACTTTGCCAGCAAGGCCCAGATGTTCGAGGCCCTGATCGACTTTGTCGACCAGTCGGTGATCGGCTTGATCCGTCAGGTCACGGACCGCGAACTGGCTGGGCCGAATCAGGCCACCCGCATCGTGGCCTTGCTCTTGCAGTTCGCCGAGAAGAATCCGGGCATGTGCCGTGTCATGACCGGCGACGCGCTGGTGCTGGAACACGAGCGCCTGCAAGAACGCATCAATTTGTTGTTCGACAAGATCGAGGCGCAACTGCGCCAGTCGCTCAAGGGTCTGGCGACCGACACACCGACGGCCGATGCCCAAGTGGCGGCATCGGTGCTGGTGGCTTTCATGCAAGGCCGCTTGCAGCGCTTTGCCCGCTCGGGCTTCAAGCGCTTGCCCTCAGAGCATTTGCAGGCTGCGCTGGCGCGGATCGTGTGATGCCTTGATCTGTTGCAGGTCGGTGGCTTTAGCCCCGGCCTCGCGTCACCAGTTCCACAAGGTCCCATCGTGCTGCAGCCGGTTCACCGGCAAATAAGCCCTTTGGTAGGGGTACTTGGCCGCCAGCTTTTCGTCGATGTCCACCCCGTGGCCGGATGACTCGCCGCAGTGCATCATGCCGCGCTCAAAGCGATAGTCGTGTGGGAAGACCGAGAGCATTTCTTCGCTGTGTGGCATGTATTCTTGCACGCCGAAGTTGGGCACCCAGGTGTCAAAGTGCAGGGCCGCGCCCATGCACACTGGCGACAGGTCGGTCGCGCCGTGGCAGCCGGTGCGCACCTGGTACAGACTGGCCAGATCGGCGATGCGCCGCAGGTGCGTGATGCCACCCGCGTGGACCACGGTGGTGCGGATGTAGTCGATCAGCTGTTTTTCGATCAGCGCCTTGCAGTCCCAGATGCTGTTGAAAATCTCGCCCACGGCAATCGGCGTGGTGGTGTGGTGGCGTATCCATTGGAACGCGTCCTGGTTTTCAGCCGGGGTCGGGTCTTCCATCCAGAACATGCGCACCGGCTCCAGCGCTTTGCCCAGCTGGCCAGCCTCAATCGGGGTCAGGCGGTGGTGCACGTCGTGCAGCAAATGGATGTCGGGGCCCACGGCCTCGCGCACGGCTTCAAACAGGCCGGGCGTGTGGCGCAAATATTTTTCGGTGCTCCAGTCGTGCTCGCTGGGCAGGTTGCCGTCGGCGGGTTCGTACATGCGGTTGGCACCGCTCACGCCATAGACCTTGTTCAAGCCCGGCACGCCGCTTTGGGCGCGGATGGCCAAGTAGCCTTCTTCCTTGTGGCGCAACACTTCATCGACCGTCTCGGCGGTGTCGCGGCCATTGGCGTGGCCGTAGACCATGACCCCGGTGCGGCTGCGCCCACCCAGCAGTTGGTACAGCGGCATGTTCGCCATCTTGGCCTTGATGTCCCACAGCGCGGTGTCCACGGCGGCAATCGCGCTCATGGTCACCGGGCCGCGTCGCCAGTACGCGCCTTTGTAGAGGTACTGCCAGATGTCTTCGATCTGTTGCGGGTCGCGTCCGATCAGGCAGGGGATCACATGGTCTTCGAGGTAGCTGACCACGGCCAACTCGCGGCCGTTGAGTGTGGCGTCACCGATGCCGGTGACGCCTTGGTCGGTCTCGATCTTGAGGGTGACGAAGTTGCGGCCGGGGCTGCAAACGATGACGCGGGCGGCGGTGATTTTCATGGCTCAGGCTTCCTGTGCGAGCAGTTGCTGGATGGCTGCGTCCACGCCGTGTTGCAAGATGTGCTGATGCCAGTGCGTCACGCGGGCGATCCATGCGGCGTGTTGCGGCAAGGCGTTGCCCCACAAATCTTCGCGGGCCAGCAGGGCGCGCACGCAGGCTGCGGGCTCGGTGCGCTGGGCGGCGCCCAGGGCCATCAGGCTGTCGGCTTGCGGGTCGTTCAGGGCATAGGCCTGGCCTTGCTCGTCCACGCCCAGGGTGTAGCGCACGAATACGGCTGCGGCCAGTGCGTGGTGTTCAAACGAAGCGCCTTGGGCGATTTGCCCCAGCACCGAAGGGGGCCAGCGCTGCGGAATCTTTTGCGAACTGTCGGTGGCGATCTGGTGCACGCTGTGCTTCAGATACGGGTTGCCAAAGCGTGCGATCAGGGCGTCGCGGTACTCGGCCCAGTCGCTACGGCTCAGGTGTGGCGCGACTTCGCGGCCCATCAGTTGGTGCACGAAGGTGCGGATGTGGTCTACGCCAATGCAGCTGGCAATGAAAGGCCTGCCCGTGACCGCGCCCATGAGCGCCATGGCCGAGTGGCTGCCATTGAGCATGCGCAGCTTGGCTTCTTCATAGCTGTGCACATCACTCGTCACGCGCACGCCCGCGCTTTGCAGCAGGGCGGCGTCTGTCGGGTCTGCCAAGCGGTCTTCGATGACCCACTCCCAAAAACTTTCGGTGCTCAGAGCGCAGCTGTCTTGCACGCCCAGCGCTTCTTGCGCGGCGGCCATCACCTCGGGGGTGGCTGCGGGCACGATGCGGTCAACCATGCTGCACGGAAAGGCGCATTGCGCGTCCAGCCAGCGCAGCAGCTGTGCGTCTTGCGGCGTGGTGTCATTGCTTGGAATCTGGGCCTTGATCAGGGCTTGCAACTTGTGGCCATTGCCTTGCAGGTTGTCGCAAGAGGCGACCGTGATGCCCGGCAAGCCTGCTTGCTGGCGCAGGCGCAAGCCGTCCAGCAGCAGCTGGCCCAACGCCGGGGTGTAGCCTTTTTCGGTCACGGTGAGGGTGACCCAGCGTGTGGCGGGCGCAGCGATGGCTTGTACCACCGCATCGCGCTCGGTGGCGGCCACGTTGGTGCGCCAGAGCGCCCCGGGCACTTGCCACTTCACGCCCTGTGCATCGGCAATGCGCACGGCGTACAGGCCGTCTTGCGCGCGCAGCTGGTTCACCAGATCGGGCCGCGTCATGCCCACGCCGTGAATGCCCCAGCGCATGTCGCCTGTGGCCAGCAGCTGGTCAAACACCATGGCTTGGTGGGCGCGGTGAAAAGCCCCAAGACCCAGGTGCACCACGCCGGGGGCGTGGGCTGTGCGGTCGTACGTCGGGGTCTGGATGGCCGGTGGCAGTGTGCGAAGCGTGTCGGCAGAGAGGTTCATAGGGTCAAGTCAGTTGGCGCTGTGGGCGTGAAGTGCAGGCGATGTGCGAGTGATGGTCGTTGGATGATTTTTCAGTTGTCATGCCGGACTTGATCCGGCATCCATGGTGGTGGAAGGCATGGACCCCGGATCCAGTCCGGGGTGACAGCTGTTGGGTCAAGTTCGGCTGGAGGACCGCAGTTTTTTCTCCGACGCTTCGATCTCGGCCCAGGTTGCATCGTCGATCCAGATGCCGTTTTGCTCGCGTTCGGCACGGGCTGCGCGTTCGGGCTCGCCCGCCATGCGCACGCCCTCGCTGCCGGGGGCATCGGGGCTTTGGCGCAACCAGTCGGCAAAGGCCAGGGCTTCTTGTCCAAACATGGCTTGCGTGCCCAGGCGCACCGGGTCGATCAGCATGGTCAGCATGCCGTTGAGCACGGCGCGTTGCTGGTCGGCTTCGCGGTGCCAAGTGCCGCTGCCGGTCAACGCTCCGCCCAGCAGTTCGCAGGCCACGGCCATGCCAAAGCCCTTGTGGTCGCCAAAGGTCATGAGCGCACCAAACAGTCCGTTGGACTGCGGCACCACCACCACGCCGGGGTCGGTGGTGGGGTGGCCGTGTTCGTCGATCAAATAGCCGGGCGGCACTTGCTCGCCTTTGTTGTGGGCCACACGCATCTTGCCTTGCGCCACGCGGCTGGTGGCAAAGTCCAGCACAAAGGGGGCGCGGTCGCCCATGGGCACACCGATGCAGCAGGGGTTGGTGCCAAAGCGGCCATCGCCTCCACCAAAAGGCGCGACCACGGGGCGCGAGAGCACGTTGACAAAATGCACCGACACCAGGCCTTGGGCCACGGCCATTTCGGCAAAGTGGCCGATGCGGCCCAGGTGGTGCGAGCGGCTCAGCGCCACGGTGCACACACCGTGTTGCTTGGCGCGTTCGATCCCCATCTGCATGGCCTGCACGCCGGTGATCTGGCCGTAGCCACGTTGGCCGTCCAGGTTCAACAGCGGCCCGGTGTCGAGCAGCACCTTCACGCCGGTGTTGGGACTCAGGCCGCCTTCGAGCACCGCGTCCACATAGCGCGGCACCATGCCTACGCCGTGCGAGTCGTGCCCGCTCAGGTTGGCCATGACCAGGTTGTCGGCCACCTGTGCGGCTTCAGCCGGTTCGCTGCCTGCTTGTTCAATGATGCGGGCGACTTTGGCGCGCAGCTCAGCGGCTTGGATGTTTTGGCTCATGATGATTCTTTCACGGCGTTGATTTTTTTCTTGTCACCCCGGGCTTGACCCGGGGTCCATCTTTGGCGGGGGGCATGGTGTTGCTCAAAATGGATCCCGGATCAAGTCCGGGATGACAAGGGGTAAGCCAAGCCCGGGATGACAGGTGGGAAACACGGTCCTGGATGACAAGATGCGGGGTCATATCCCGCTCACATCACCGCGCCGACTTGCCACGGCACAAACTCGTTTTGGCCGTAGCCGTGGCGCTCGCTCTTGGTGGGCTCGCCCGAGGCGGCGGCCAAGATCATTTCAAAAATGCGCTGCCCCATCTCGGCGATGCTCACGCCGCCGTCCACGATCTCGCCGCAGTTGAGGTCCATGTCCTCTTCCTGCTTTTTCCACAGCGCGGTGTTGGTCGAGAACTTCAGGCTGGGCGAGGGCGCGCAGCCGTAGGCGCTGCCGCGTCCGGTGGTAAAGCAGATCAGGTTGGCACCACCGGCCACCTGGCCCGTGGCGCTCACCGGGTCGTAGCCGGGCGTGTCCATGTAGACAAAGCCTTTGGCGCTGACAGGTTCGGCGTATTCGTACACCGCTTGCAGGTTGCTGGTGCCGCCTTTGGCCACTGCACCGAGAGATTTTTCAAGGATGGTGGTCAGGCCGCCCGCCTTGTTGCCGGGCGAGGGGTTGTTGTTCATCTCGCCGCCGTTGATGGCGGTGTAGTTTTCCCACCAGCGGATGCGCTCGATCAGTTTGTGCGCCACTTCAGGCTTCACAGCGCGGCGCGTGAGCAAATGCTCAGCCCCGTAAATCTCGGGCGTTTCGCTCAGGATGGCAGTGCCGCCGTGCTGCACCAAAAGGTCCACCGCCGCGCCCAGCGCCGGGTTGGCGCTGATGCCCGAATAACCATCCGAGCCGCCGCACTGCAAGCCGACGGTGATGTGTTCGGCGCTGCAAGGCTCGCGCGTGATCGCGTTGGCACGGGGCAGCATCTCTTCGATCAAGGCAATGCCTTTTTCCACCGTGAGGCGTGTGCCGCCCGTGTCCTGGATGTTGAAGACCTTGAGCGTGTCGCCCTCGCGCAAGCTGCTGTGCGCCAGCCAGGTGTTCAATTGATTGGCTTCGCAGCCCAGGCCCACCACCACCACACCCCAGAAGTTGGCGTGTGTGGCGTAACCGGCCAGTGTGCGTTCGAGCAGCTGGATGCCCAGCCCCTCGGTGTCCATGCCGCAACCGGTGCCGTGGGTCAGTGCCACCACGCCGTCCACATTGGGAAAGTTGGCCAGCGCAGCCGGGTTGTTGCGTTTGGAGAAATGATCGGCAATGGCGCGTGCAGCGGTGGCCGAGCAGTTCACGCTCGACAGCACGCCGATGTAGTTGCGTGTCGCCACACGGCCATCCGAGCGCTTGTAGCCCATGAAAGTCGCCTGCTTGCGCACCGGCTCGGGTTTGACGTCTTGCCCAATGGCGTAGTCGCGCTCGAAGTTGCCTTTTTCCGCGCCCATGTTCAGGTTGTGCGTGTGCACATGCTCGCCGGGGGCAATGGCCTGCGATGCAAAGCCGATGATCTGGTTGTAGCGGCGCACGGGCTCACCCAGCGCGATGGCGCGGGTGGCGATCTTGTGGCCGGGCGGAACCAGGCCGCGCACGGGCACGCCGTCCACGGTGCTGCCGCTCATCAATTGGGCGCGGGCGATGACCACATCATCGGCCGGGTGCAAACGGATGAAACTGCTCATGGTTCAACCTCAATAAAACTGCTTGGGCAACCACAGCACCAGGCTGGGCACGTAGGTGATGACGACCAGGCTGCCCATCAGCGGCACCAGCCAGGGCAGGATGGCCATGGTGGTGCGTTCCACGCTCAACTTGGACAGGCGTGCCAACACGAACAGCACCATGCCCATGGGCGGGTGCAGCAGACCGATCATCAGGTTGAGCACCATGACCAGGCCGAAGTGCACCAAGTCAATCCCGAGGTGCTGGCAGATGGGCACCAGGATCGGCACCAGGATGGTGATGGCTGCCGTGGTTTCCAAAAAGCACCCCACAAACAGCATCAGCAAGTTGGCCAACAGCAAAAACACCCAGGCTTCTTTGGTGAAACCCAGAACCCATTGGCTGATGGCCGCAGTCACGCCGGTGGCCGTCAGCATCCAGCCAAAAATGCTGGCAGCGGCCACGATGAACAAGACTGTGGCGGTGGTCTCCACGGTGTCCAGGCTGATCTTCACAAACATCTTGAAGGTCAGTGTGCGGTACCAGAAGAAGCCCAGGATGATGGCCCAGACGCAGGCGGCAATCGCGCCTTCGGTGGGGGTGAACACGCCTGTGGTCATGCCACCAATCAGCAGCACCGGCGTCATGATGGGCAGGACGGCTTCGAACTTGAAAAAGTAGTCGGCTGCAAACAAGAGTGCCAGTGCGGCCAGCACAGTCACTTGTGCAGGCCAGTGGGCCTCGTTCACGAGCAGCCACAAGGCCATGGGCCAGATGGCGACGACAGCGGTCTCGATCAATGCCTTGATCATGCGAGGCCACTCAAACTTGATGTCTCCGCCCCAACCGTTTTTGTGTGCAAAGTAGGCCACGGTGAGCATCATCAGTGCCGACATGAGAATGCCCGGCAGGATGCCTGCCAGGAACAGGGCGCCCACCGAGACGTTGGCCATCATGCCGTAGATCACAAAGGGCAAGCTGGGTGGAATGATGGGGCCCAGCGTGGCCGAAGCGGCGGTGACGCCCACGGCAAATTCGGTGTCATAGCCATGGTCTTGCATGGCCTTGATCTCGATGGTGCCCAGACCGGCCGCATCGGCAATGGCCGTGCCGCTCATGCCCGAAAAGATCACGGAGCCAATGACGTTCACATGCCCCAGTCCGCCCTTGAGCCAGCCCACCAAGGCCAGCGCGTAGTTGTAAATGCGGTTGGTGATGCCCGCGTTGTTCATCAAGTTGCCCGCCAGGATGAAGAAGGGCACGGCCAAGAGCGGAAAGCTGTCGATGCCCGAGACCATGCGGTGGATCACCACAAAGGGCGGTGAGCTGTCGACAAAAAAGAGGTACAGCAAGGATGCGCCCGCCATGGCAATCGCCACCGGGATACCACCGCTCATCAGAAAGAGAAAAAGGATCTTCAGCATGGGAGAACTTTCAGGAGAGGTGTTTTCAGCGGTCGGTCATTTCAGACTCGGGGCGTTCGAGCACGGTGTAGCCGCGCTGCCAGTGCACACGGGCCACCCAGATGGCGCGCAGTGTCATGGCGGCAAAGCCGACCATGACCACACCGTAGACGAGGTTCATGGGCAGGTCGATGATGGTCATCTTGTAGCTGCCCAGCTTGTCCATCATCTGGCCGGTCAACACGGTGGCGGCAGCAAAGAAGGCGATGCGCATCACGTCCACGACCGTGCTCATGAAGCGGGACATCCAGGCGGGCATGAAGTGGTAGAAAAAGTCCACCTGAATGTGGTTGTTTTTGGCGACGCCGATGGTGGCCCCTGTGAACACCGATGCAATCAGAAAGTAGCGTGCGATTTCTTCGGTCCACGAGGCCGAGTTGTTCAGCATGTACCGTGTGAAAAATTGATAGAACACGGTGAGCCCCAAAGCCCAAAAGAATGCCAAAGCCACCCAGGCTTCGATGGGGGTGTCGGACAGATCGACTTCGTCGTCGGTGGCGTGGAACTGGCCATCGTCGCCCATGACTTTGGGCATGGCATCCAGATCGGGAAGGTCGCTCATGGGGAATCCTTGGATTCAGGGAAAAACAGGAAAAAAGGCCAGTCAGACACACGCCTGACTGGCTTGGAGGCGCAGCCTTATTTGACGGCCTGGATCTTGTCGAAGTCGGCGCGGGTGTAGCCCAATGACTCCAGCGGCACGTTTTTCAGCACAGCGTCCTGGAAGGTCTTGCGGTCCACCTGCACGATCTGCAGGCCTTTTTTCTTGAACTCGTCGACCAGCTCGGCTTCACGCTTTTTGATCTTGGCGCTCGAGCGGTTGGCCGCTTCTTGCGTCACTTCGGTGAACATCTTCTTCTCGGCGTCGCTGAGCTTGTTCCACAGGTGCGGTGCCACCTGGGTGGTCAGGCCGTCCACAATGTGGCCAGTCATCATGATGGCCTTTTGCACTTCGTAGAACTTCTTGGCCTCGATGGTGGTCAGTGGGTTCTCTTGTGCATCCACGGTGCCGTTTTGCAAAGCCAGATAGACCTCGGCAAAAGCGATCGGCGTGGGGTTGGCGCCGCAAGCTTTGGGCGTGGCGGTGTAGGCGGGCACATCGGGCACGCGGATCTTCAGGCCCTTCATGCCATCGCAGGTGGTGAAGGCTTTTTGGGCAGTGGTGTGGCGTGCGCCGTAGTAGGTGTAGGCGGTGATCTGGATGCCGGTTTTGGTGCGATATTCGTTGGCCATTTCCTGGAACACAGCGCTCTTGGAGTAAGCGATCAGGTGGTCGCCGTCACGAAAGATGAAGGGGTAGTAAGCGATGCCCAGACGTGGGTACGTGCGTGCCGCAAACGAGGTGCCGCTGATGATCATGTCCACCGTGCCCAGGGTCAGGCCCTGGTTGATGTCGGTTTCCTTGCCCAAGGTGGAGGCGGGGAAGACCTGGATGTCGAACTTGCCGTTGCTGCGTTTCTTGATTTCTTCAGCGGCCCAGACCGAGTCGATGTGGTAGGGCTCGGAGGTCTCATAGGCATGCGCCCATTTGAGTTTTTGCTGCGCCTGCGCGCCGGTGCTGATCAGCATCGAGCCGATCGCAACAGTGCCCAGGGCGGCCAGGGTTTTCAGGGTGAATCGTTTGCTCATCGTTGTCTCCTCATGGTTTTGAAAATGGCTGACGCGAAAAAACGGAATCCCCTTAGCGGATCGGCTAACGGGCAGGAGCGCGGCGCCAGCTCGCGCTGTATCTTTTGTGGGCTTGTTTCAGGTGCTTTTGCATGGCCTTGCGGGCAGCGTTGGCATCACCGGCTTCGATGGCGTCCAGCACGGCCTGGTGCTCGGCAATGGCCGCTTGCCATGAAGCCGGGTGCTCGAAGTAGTCGCCCAGCCGTGCAAACAAGGGGCCTTTGCGGGCGATCCAGAAACGTTGCACGGTGTCGTGCAGGACGCTGTTGCCGCATGCCTGTGCAATCGCTTCATGAAAAGCTTCATCGCCTTCGCGTGGCATTTCATGGCGTGCAGCTTCCTGCTTCATTTTTTGCAGGCCGTCGCGGATGGCTTGGATGTTTTTTTTCTGCGCGTTTTGCGCGGCCAGTGCGGCCACTTCGGACTCCACCAGAATGCGGGCACTCATCACTTCCAGGGGCCCCCATTCGGTCGAGGTGTCGCCGGCGGTGTGGGCTGGCGGGCGCTTGGCTGCGGTGGTGCTTTGCACGTAAATGCCCGAGCCGGTGCGCACCTCGATCATGCCTTCGACTTCGAGGGCAATCAGCGCTTCGCGCACCGAAGGTCGGCTCACACCCAGCTGAACAGCCAGGTCACGCTCAGCAGGCAGGCGCGAACCCACCGCGAACTCGCCCGACGCCATCAGTTGTCGAAGCTGTTCGGCAATCTGGCGGTACAGGCGTTGAGGTTCAACGGTTTGGATGGGCATGTGGCGGGATCAGGGATAACGTGAATTGGACAAGTGGTCAGACCAGTTGCACAATCATCACATGTTTGAATTTGAAGCGTCAAGCCATTTCACATCCGCATAAACCCGTGGATCAGGTGGCTGACACTGCACAGCATTTTTCGCCTATTCCCTGTGTTTGGCATCCAAGCACTTCGGCCATGCCCACAGAACTTGCACACATGGAGAGACAAACGTCATGAGACTTAAAGGAAAAATCGCGCTGGTCACCGCCGCCGGACAAGGCATTGGCCAGGCAGCGGCGCTGGCCATGGCCGCAGAGGGCGCGACGGTGTATGCCACCGATGTGAATGCCGAGCTGCTCAAGTCGTATCAGGGCGTGGCCAATGTGCACACCGCCGTGCTGAACGTGCTCGACAAAAGCGCGATTGCCGCCCAGGTGGCCAGCATGGACCGCATCGACGTGATCTTCAACTGCGCGGGCTTTGTGCACAACGGCTCCATTGTGGAAGCCAAAGACGAGGAATGGGAATTCGCTTTCAACCTGAACGTGCGTTCGCAGTTCTGGATGATCCAGGCGGCCATTCCCAAAATGGTGGCTCAGTTTGAAAAAGACGGGCGCGGCGGCAGCATCATCAACATGGCCAGCGTGTGCTCCAGCGTCAAGGGCTTGCCCAACCGCTTCATTTATGGCACCAGCAAGGCCGCCGTGATTGGCCTGACCAAAAGCGTGGCGGCCGACTTTGTGCGCCAGGGCATCCGCTGCAACGCGATTTGTCCCGGCACCGTGGACACACCCTCGCTGCAGGACCGCATCAACAGCTATGCCGACCCGGTGCAGGCGCGCAAGGACTTCATCAACCGCCAGCCCATGGGGCGACTGGCGCAAGCGGCAGAGATCGCGCCCATCGTCACCTTCCTCGCCTCCGATGAATCCATCTTCGCCACCGGCAACGCCTACATGGTGGACGGTGGCATGACCATTTGAATTTCAGAAAGACCGCATGAATTTGCTCGACATGAAAGGCCGCCATGCGGTCATCACCGGTGCAGCCACCGGTTTGGGTTTGGCCATTGCGCAGCGCATGCTGGCCTCGGGCGCACGCGTCACCATCTGGGACCGCGATGTGGCCGGCATGAGCGCAGCGGCTGACGCGCTGCGGCAACGGGTGGCGGGTGCCGTGGTCAACACGGTGCAAGTCGATGTGACCGACCATGCTTCCGTGGTGCAGGCCACCGCCCAGACCACGGCTTTGGCAGGTGTCGATGTGCTGGTCAACAGCGCAGGCATCACCGGTCCCAATACCAAGGTCTGGGACTACCCCGTGGACGCCTGGAAGCAGGTGTTCGATGTGAACGTGCATGGCCTGTTCCATTGCTGCCGCGAACTGAGCGCCCACATGAAGGCGCGCAATTACGGGCGCATCGTGAACATCGCTTCGGTGGCGGGCAAGGACGGCAACCCCAATGCCAGCGCTTACAGTGCGAGCAAGGCGGCGGTCATCGGTCTGACAAAATCGCTGGGCAAAGAGCTGGCTGACACGGGGGTGCGCGTGAACTGTGTCACCCCGGCGGCTGTGAAGACGGCGATCTTTGATCAAATGACGCCCGAGCACATCCAGTTCATGCTGTCCAAGATTCCGATGGCCCGCTTTGGCGAGCCCGAAGAAGTCGCTGCCATGGTGACCTGGCTGGGCACCGAAGAATGTTCCTTTTCCACCGGCGCGGTTTTTGACCTGTCCGGTGGCCGTTCCACGTATTGATTTTTTTACACACTGAGAGGTTTTATGAAACTCGTTCGCTATGGCCAACCCGGCAAAGAAAAACCCGGTCTGATCGACGCCGATGGCCGCTTGCGCGACCTGAGCGCTGTGGTCAAGGACATCACGCCTGATCTGTTGAATGACAAGGCGCTGGCCAAGCTGGCCAAAGTCAAGACTGACAAGCTGCCTTTGGTGCGCGGCAAAAAGCGTTTTGGCACCCCCATCTCGTCGACCAGCAAGTTCATCGCCATTGGCCTGAACTACGCCGACCACGCGGCCGAGTCGGGCATGCCCATCCCCAAAGAGCCCATCGTCTTCACCAAGGCGATCTCCTGCATCCAGGGTGCGGACGATGACGTCATGCTGCCCAAAGGCTCCAAGAAGTCCGACTGGGAAGTCGAGCTGGGCATCGTGATCGGCACCCGTGCCCGTTACGTCAGCCAGAAAGACGCGATCAGCCATGTGGCCGGTTACTGCGTGGTCAACGATGTGAGCGAACGCGAATACCAACTGGAGCTGGGCGGCAGCTGGGACAAGGGCAAGGGCTGCGACACATTCGGCCCCGTGGGTCCATGGTTGGTCACCCGCGACGAAGTGCCCAACCCACAAGCCCTGAGCATGTGGCTCGATGTGAACGGCGTGCGTTACCAGACCGGCAACACCAAGACCATGATTTTTGGCGTGGCCAAACTGGTCAGCTATGTGAGCCAGTTCATGACACTGGAACCCGGCGACATCATCACCACCGGTACGCCTCCAGGCGTAGGCATGGGCGTCAAGAAAGACGGCAAGCCAGCGCCGGTGTACCTCAAGCGCGGTGACGTGATGCACCTGGGCATTGAAGGCCTGGGCGAGCAAACCCAGAAAGTGGTGGCTTTCAAGGCCTGATTCAAGGGCATTGAATTAAACCTGTTGGGGCTGTAGCCTCTGACTTGCCAAGTGATGGGCAGGTTGGTGGCGACAGCCCCGATGTTTGGGTGACCTCCCGATTTACCCTGACATGTGCAGGGCTTGTGTGATCGGATCGGGTTTTGGTGCAAAATAGAACGACCGTTCTATTTTAAATGGCCATGACCGATCGCAAACCTTCTTCCAAAGTACAGAGCCTGCCCACGCCCGAGACGGGGCGCCGCGTGCTGATCAAAGGCCAGCAGACCAAGGCCGTGATCATCGATGCCGCTTTGGGGCTGGCATCGCAAATCGGCCTCGAAGGCCTGTCGATTGGCGCCCTGGCCGAAGTCACGGGCATGAGCAAGTCGGGCGTGTTCGCCCACTTTGGCTCCCGCGAAGAACTCCAAATTTCCGTCATCCGCGAATACCACGACCGCTTTGAAGCCGAGGTGTTTTATGCGGCCATGCAAAAGCCCCGGGGCGTGCCGCGCCTGCAGGCCATGTTTGACAACTGGATGGTGCAAACCTCGGCCGAGATCGATTCGGGCTGCATTTACATCAGCGGCGCGGTGGAGTTTGACGACCGCACAGGCCCGGTGCGCGATGCGCTGGCCTCATCGGTGTCCACCTGGCAAACCGCATTGCGCCGCGCCGTGGAGCTGGCCCAGGAGGAAGGTCAGCTGAGCCGTCAAGCCGATGCGCACCAGATCGCCTTCGAGATCCACGGCCTGATTCTGGCGCTGCATTACGAAGCGCGCTTTTTGCGCAACCCCGCGGCCACCGAGCGTGCACGCCAGGGGTTTTTGCACATCCTGTCCCGCTACGCGGTGGCACCCACCTCTGCACCTGCGCAGACTGCCGCCAAAACCCGTCGCACCGCCCGCACCGATTGATTTTTCATTTTTCCAGGAGCTTCACATGCCCGTCTACAACCCGCCCCTTCGTGACATGCAATTTGTCTTGCATGAGTTGTTCAACGTCAGCGCCGAGCTCAAGGCTTTGCCCCAGCACGCCGACACCGATGCCGACACCATCAACGCGGTGCTCGAAGAAGGCGGCAAGTTCGCCGCCGAGGTGGTGTTCCCGCTCAACATCTCGGGCGACACCCAAGGCTGCACGCTCAACCGCGACACGCACGACGTGACAGCGCCCGATGGCTTCAAGGCGGCCTATGCACAGTACGTGGCCGGTGGTTGGCCCTCGCTCAGCTGCGACCCAGAGTTCGGCGGGCAGGGCCTGCCCTTCGTGGTGAACCAGTGTTTTTACGAAATGCTCAACTCGGCCAACCAGGCCTGGACCATGTACCCCGGCCTGTCACACGGCGCTTATGAAGCCCTGCACGCACACGGCACGCCTGAGCAAAAAGCCCTGTACCTGCCCAAGCTGACCAGTGGCGAGTGGACCGGCACCATGTGCCTGACCGAGCCGCACTGCGGCACCGATCTGGGCCTCTTGCGCAGCAAGGCCGAGCCTCAGGCCGATGGCACTTACCGCATCACAGGGCAGAAGATTTTCATCAGCGCGGGCGAGCACGACCTGGCCCCCAACATCGTGCACCTGGTGTTGGCCCGCTTGCCCGATGCGCCCCCCGGCAGCAAAGGCATCAGCCTCTTTTTGGTGCCCAAATTCAAGGTGGCTGCGGACGGCAGCATCGGCGAGCGCAACGGCATTTACTGCGGCGGCATCGAGCACAAGATGGGTATCCACGGCAACGCCACATGCCAGATGGTGCTCGACGAAGCCGTGGGCACGATGGTGGGGCAGCCCAACAAGGGCTTGGCCGCGATGTTCGTGATGATGAACGCGGCCCGTTTGGGCGTGGGCAACCAGTCCTTGGGGCTGACCGAGGTGGCTTACCAGAATGCATTGGCCTACGCCAAGGACCGTGTGCAGATGCGCTCGCTCACCGGTGTGAAGGCCCCCGGCAAACCGGCCGATCCGATCATCGTGCACCCCGATGTGCGCCGTATGCTGATGACCGCCAAGGCCTACGCCGAAGGTGGCCGTGCGCTCGCTTGCTACTGCGCCTTGCTGCTGGACAAGGAAATCAACCACCCCGACGAAGCGGTGCGCGCCGAGGCCGCCGAGCTGGTGGCCTTGCTCACGCCTATCGTGAAAGCCTTCACCACCGACAACGCTTGGCAAGCCACCACCGAATGCCAGCAGGTGTTTGGTGGCCACGGCTACATCAAGGAGTGGGGCATGGAGCAGTTCGTGCGCGATGCCCGCATCAACATGATCTACGAAGGCACCAACACCATCCAGTCGCTGGACTTGTTAGGTCGCAAGGTGTTGGGCAACCAGGGCGCATCGCTCAAGAAGTTCGGCAAATTGGTCGAGCAATTGGTCAAGGCCGAAATGGCCAACGAAGCGATGGGCGAGTTCATCAAGCCCCTGGCCGATTTGGGCCAAAAACTCACACAGCTGACCGGCGAAGTGGGCATGAAAGCCATGAGCAATGCCGACGAAGTGGGCGCTGCCGCGGTGGACTACTTGCGCGTAGTGGGCCATCTGGTGATGGGTTATTTCTGGGCCCGCTCGGCGCAGGTGGCACTGGCCAAACTGGCCGAAGCGGAGGAGGCCGCGCAGCGCCCCGACCCGTTCTACCAGGCCAAGCTGCAGACGGCGCGTTTTTATTTCACCCGCCTGATGCCCGAAACCTCGAGCCTGATGCGCCGCATCCGTGCGGGCAGCGAGGTGTTGATGGACACCGACGCGGCACTGGCCTGACCGTTCAACCCAGAGGAGGCATTCATGATCAAACACGCAGGGGTTTTGAGCGCGGCACTGTGCGCGTTGGCAGCACAGGCCCAGATGAGCCCGTTGGGCTTGTGGCGCAGCATCGACGATGAAACCCATCAGCCCAAGGCCGAGATCCGCATCACCCAGAATGCGGCAGGGGGCTTGTCGGGTGTGGTCGAACGCTCTTTGCTGAGCACGCCCAGCGCAGAGCCGAACTGCAAGCTGTGCACCGATGACCGCAAGGACAAGCCCAAGATCGGTCTGGAAATCATCCGGGGCGGTCAACAAGGCGACGGCAAAGCGGTGTGGGAAGGTGGGAAAATCCTGGATCCCGAGAACGGCAAGAACTACAGCTTGCGTTTGACGCCCATTGAGGGTGGCAAAAAGCTGGAAGTTCGAGGCTACATCGGTGCCCCATTGCTGGGTCGCACGCAAACCTGGATTCGGGTTCAGTAAACCAACACCACAAGGAACGCCATGTCTGACATCCTGACCCACATCGACGCGGGGGTGATGACCATCACTTTCAACCGTCTGGACAAGAAAAACTCCATCACCTCGACCATGTACGCCGCCATGGCCGATGCCGTGGCGCAAGCCGCAGCCGACGGGTCCGTGCGCGTGGTGCTGTTCCAGGGCCACGAAAGCATTTTCAGTGCAGGCAACGACATTGGCGATTTTCTGAACCAGCCGCCCAGCACCAAGGAGTCACCGGTGTTCCGCTTCTTGCGCGGCATCGCCACCTTTGAAAAACCGCTGTTGGCCGCTGTGGCCGGGCCTGCGGTGGGCATTGGCACCACCATGCTCTTCCATTGCGATCTGGTCTATGCCGGTGACAACGCGGCGTTCTCCATGCCTTTTGTGAACCTGGGTCTGTGCCCCGAAGCGGCTTCGAGCCTGCTGGCGCCGCGCATGTTTGGCTACCACCGCGCCGCCGAAGCGCTGCTGATGGGCGATCCCTTCTTTGCCGAAGCGGCGCAAGAGGTGGGCCTGGTCAACCGCGTGGTGCCACCGACCGAGGTCAACGGCTACGCCCAGGCGCAGGCCCGCAAATTGGCGGGCAAGCCCCTGTCATCTTTGATCGAGACCAAGCGCCTGATGAAAGGCGGCTACCAGCAGGAAGTGCTGGCCAAGATGGACGAAGAGGGCGCCAGCTTCGGTCGCATGCTGCGCGAGCCTGCGGCACGTGAAGCCTTTGGCGCTTTCATGGAAAAGCGCAAACCTGATTTTTCGAAGTTGTGATCGCATGCCCCATCGCCCTGTTGCTCCCGTCGTTCTTGAGCCCGAATACATCGAGGGCTTTCGCCAGATCTACGAAGAAAAAATCGTCTTCAACAAGACCCTGGGTCTGAAACTGGTGACGGTCACGCCGGACGCGGTGGAAGCACGCATCAACATGCGGTCCGAGCTGGTGGGGCACTTTGCCTACAACCGCATTCATGGCGGTGTCATCAGCGCGGTGCTGGACGCCATCGGCAGCGCGGCCGTCATGGCGGCACTGGCCGCCAAGCACATGGACGAAACCCCAGCCAAGCGTCTGGAGCGCTTTGCCAAGCTGGGCACCATCGATTTGCGTGTGGACTACCTGCGCCCGGGCATTGGCGAGTATTTCACCGTGCACGCCAACGCCCTGCGTGTGGGCTCGCGTGTGGGGTCATCCCGCATGGAGTTTCGCGGTCCTGATGGCACCTTGATGTCCACCGGCGCAGCGGCTTACATCGTGTCCTGATCGGCGGGTTTATTCCGCAGGCACAGGGCAGGGCTTGCCCTGGCTGTCGATCGCGACATAGGTCAGGCGGGCTTCGGTCACCTTGATGTACTGGCCCTGCAGCGCGAAGCGCTCGGCGAACACCTCGACTTCCACGGTGACCGAGGTGCGCCCCACTTTCACGATGCGGGCAAAAAACGACAGGATGTCGCCGACCTTGACCGCTTGCTTGAAGATGAATTCGTTGACCGCCACTGTGGCGATGCGGCCTTTGACGCGGCGTGCAGGCAAGACGGCACCGGCCAAGTCCACCTGGGCCATGACCCAGCCGCCAAAAATGTCGCCACTGGCGTTGCAGTCCGCGGGCATGGGGATGACTTTGAGCACCAGCTCCTGGTCTGTGGGCAGGGCAACGGTTGGCAGGCGAGGGGCTTCAGACATGGGCACAATCGAAAGGTTGAAGATTTTCAGGATTGTCCCTTATGCGCCACCACGGCGAAACCTCCCCCTCGGCTCCTGCCGGCCCGCGCTCAGGCGACTGGCACACCTTGTCCCGCTTGCTGCCGTATCTGTGGCAGTACAAATGGCGGGTGTTCGTCGCTTTGGGCCTGATGGTGGGTGCCAAACTGGCCAATGTGAGCGTGCCCCTGCTGCTCAAGGAGTTGATCGATGCGATGAGCATCCGGCCGGGCGAACCCCAAGTGGTGTTGGTGGTGCCGGTGGCTTTGTTGGTGGGCTATGGTGCTTTGCGCTTGATGACCTCGGCGTTCACCGAGCTGCGCGAACTGGTGTTTGCCAAGGCCACCCAGGGCGCAGCCCGCAGCATCGCGCTGCAAACCTTTGAGCACTTGCATGCCTTGAGCCTGCGCTTTCATCTGGCCCGGCAAACCGGCGGCATGACGCGTGACATCGAGCGCGGTGTGCGCGGCATCGAATCGCTGATCTCGTATTCGCTGTACAGCATCATCCCCACGCTGATCGAGGTGGGGCTGGTGTTGACGATCCTGGCGGTGAAGTTCGATGCCTGGTTTGCCTGGATCACGGTGGCGGCGCTGGGCCTGTACATCGTGTTCACGGTGCGCATCACCGAGTGGCGCACGCAGTTTCGCAAGCAGGCCAACGAGTTCGATTCGGCGGCGCACACCCGGGCGATTGACTCCTTGCTCAATTACGAGACGGTCAAGTATTTTGGCAACGAGGCGTTTGAAGCCCGCCGTTATGACGACAGCCTGGAGCGCTTGCGCGTCGCGCGCCTGAAAGCGCAGACCACTTTGTCCATGCTCAACACCGGCCAGCAGCTGATCATTGCCGCGGCCTTGGTGGCCATGCTGTGGCGTGCCACGCAAGGGGTGGTCGATGGGCGGATGACCTTGGGTGACTTGGTCATGATCAACGCTTTCATGATTCAGCTGTACATCCCGCTGAACTTTCTGGGTGTGCTCTACCGCGAGATCAAGCAAAGCCTGACCGACCTGGACAAGATGTTTGTGCTGATGGACCGTGAGCGCGAAGTGGCCGATCTGCCTGGCGCTTTGCCACTGGCCTTGGATGGTGCGCCCGATGTGGTGTTTGACCGCGTGTCCTTCGCCTACGAGCCAGACCGTCCGATCTTGCAAGACATCAGCTTTGAAATTCCTGCAGGCAAAACCGTGGCAGTGGTCGGGCCTTCGGGGTCGGGCAAATCCACCTTGGCCCGTTTGATGTTCCGTTTTTACGATGTGCAGCAAGGCGCCATCCGCATGGCCGGGCAAAACATCCAGCAGGTGACCCAGTCGAGCGTGCGCCGCGCTTTAGGCATCGTGCCGCAAGACACGGTGCTGTTCAACGACACGGTGGCCTACAACATCGCTTATGGCCGCCCCGGGGCCAGCCAGGCCGAGATCGAAGGCGCAGCCCGTGCGGCCCGCATCCACGATTTCATCGCATCCACGCCCAAGGGTTACCAGACCTCGGTGGGCGAGCGCGGCCTGAAATTGTCGGGCGGCGAAAAGCAGCGTGTGGCGATTGCCCGCACCTTGCTCAAGGACCCGCCCATCCTGGTGTTTGACGAGGCCACGTCGGCGCTGGATTCGGCCAATGAGCGGGCCATCCAGGCCGAGCTGGCGGGCGTGTCGCAGAACAAGACCACCTTGGTGATTGCACACCGCCTGTCCACCGTGGTCGATGCGCACGAGATCCTGGTGATGGAGGCTGGACGCATCATTGAGCGCGGCAACCATGCCGCCTTGTTGGCACTGCAAGGTCGTTACGCCAGCATGTGGGCCTTGCAGCAGTCCGTCGATTGAGTGATTTTCGGCGCTCCATAATCGCAGCATGGAAACCAAATGGCTGGAAGACTTTGTGAGCCTGGCTGAAACCCGCAGTTTCAGCCGCTCGGCGCAGTTGCGACACGTGACGCAGCCCGCGTTCTCGCGGCGAATCCAGTCGCTTGAAGCCTGGGCGGGGGTGGACCTGGTGGACCGCAGCTCTTACCCCACCACGCTCACCCCGGCGGGGGACACCTTGTATGCGCAGGCGCTGGAGATGCTCCAGTCCTTGCAAAACACCCGCGCCATGCTGCGCGGTCACGATGCCGCCGGACAGGATTTCATTGAATTTGCCTTGCCCCACACGCTGGCGTTCACGTTTTTCCCGGCCTGGGTGGCTGGCCTGCGCGAAGGCTTTGGCCCGATCAAAAGCCGCTTGATTGCACTGAACGTGCACGACGCGGCCATGCGCCTGATCGAAGGCGGCTGTGATCTGCTGATCGCTTACCACCACCCCTCGCAGCCTTTGCAGATCGATGCCGAGCGCTACGACATGGTGGTCCTTGGGCAGGAAGTGATTGCACCTTATGTGAAGGTTGGCCCGGATGGTCAGCCGGTGTGGCATTTGCCCGGCACCGCCAACCGGCCTTTGCCTTATCTGGGGTATGCCCCCGGCGCTTATCTGGGCGGCGTGACCGACTGGATCTTGAAACAGGCCGGCACGCCCATTCATCTGGACCGCGTGTACGAAACCGACATGGCCGAAGGCCTCAAGGTCATGGCGCTCGAAGGCCACGGCATCGCTTTTTTGCCGCAAAGCGCGGTGAAAAAAGAGCTTCAAACCGGTGCTTTGGCCGAGGCCGTCTTGCCAGACGGCAAAACGCTGGCCTTGACCATGGAAGTGCGCGCCTACCGTGAAAAAGCCGGGGTGCGGCAAAACCCCAAACGGTCAGCGCAAGAGCTGTGGGCTTACCTGTCTCAGGCGGCCATGTCGCCGCCCTGAGGGGCTGGCGCATGGGGTACTCCCTGATGTCGGCGGATGCGTGGCTGACTATAGTGGGAACAGATCGAATCGCAGGCACAATTCGTGCTGACCGTTTAAAGGTTTTGATCGTCCCGTGTCATGATGGTGCATGCCTGCACTGCCTGGCGTGTGGCTTAACTCTCGCCTTGGGCGAATATTTTGGAGAACCCCATGAAAAAACAACTGTTCGCAGTGGCCGTGGCCGCACTGGCTTGCGTTGGCGCTCAAGCAGAAGACACTCTGGCCAAAGTCAAAACTGCCGGTGCTATCACCATGGGCGTGCGCGACTCTTCAGGCGCCTTGTCCTACACCTTGGGTGACGGCAAATATGCGGGCTTCCACTACGAAATCTGCCAGCGCATCATTGGCAACGTCGAAAAAGCCGTGGGCAAGAAACTGGAAGTCAAGTTCCAGTCCGTGACTTCGCAAAACCGCATTCCTCTGGTGCAAAACGGCACAGTGGACATCGAGTGCGGCTCGACCACCAACAACGTGGCACGTCAACGCGATGTGGCTTTCGTGAACACCACTTATGTGGAAGAAGTTCGCATTGCCGTGAAGGCCAACTCGGGCATCACCTCGATCGCCCAGCTCAAAGACAAGAACGTGGCCACCACCACAGGCACCACTTCTGTGCAATTGCTGCGCAAGCACGAGCGTGCCAACGGCATCGACTTCAAGGAAGTCTTTGGCAAGGACCACGCCGACAGCTTCCTGCTGCTCGACTCGGGCCGCGCCGATGCTTTCGTGATGGACGGCTCCATCCTTGCGGGCAACATCGCCAACGCCAAGAACCCGGCTGACTTCAAGATCGTGGGCGAAGTGTTGTCGGTGGAGCCCATCGCCATCATGATCCGCAAGGACGATCCTTCTTTCAAGAAAGTGGCCGACGACACCGTGCGTGATCTGGTCAAGAGCGGTGACATGGCCAAGCTGTGGGATAAGTGGTTCCTGCAACCCATCCCACCCAAGAACGTCAAGATCGGTCTGGCTTTGAGCGACAGCACCAAAGCCGCCTGGGCCAACCCCAACGACAAGCCTGCTGAAGACTACGCCAAGAAGTAATTCTTCCAGGCGCTGAGCAAACCCCGCCGGGAATAACTTGGGCGGGGTTTCTTTTTGGGGCGATGCCTTTTACTTCGTAGAAAGTTCAAAACATGACATGGGATTGGCAGGTCTTTTTGACCGATGACGGCAGTGGCCGCACCTATCTGGAATGGATGCTGGAAGCCTGGCGCTGGACGCTGGCCGTCGCAGGCAGCTCCTGGTTGGTGGCGATGGTGGTGGGCGCCGTGGTGGGCACGCTGCGCACCTTGCCCGGCAGGCCTGTGGTCTCGGCCCTGGCCAACGCCTGGGTGGAGCTGTTTCGCAACGTGCCGCTGCTTGTGCAGATTTTCCTGTGGTACTTCGTTGTGCCCAAAATGTTCCCGGCTTTCCAGCAGGTGCCAGGCTTTTTGCTGGTGGTGTTCGGCTTGGGCTTTTTCACCTCGGCGCGCATTGCCGAGCAGTTCCGTGCGGGCATTCAGGCGCTGCCCAAAGGCCAGCGCTATGCGGCCATGGCCATGGGGTTCACCACCGCGCAGTCTTACCGCTATGTGATCTTGCCCATGGCGTTTCGCATCATCTTGCCGCCGCTGACCAGCGAGTCGATGAACCTGCTGAAGAACTCTTCGGTGGCGTTTGCGGTCTCGATCGCTGAGCTGACCATGTTCGCTATGCAGGCGCAGGAAGAAACTTCGCGCGGCATCGAGGTGTACCTGGCCGTGACGGCGCTGTATGCGGCGTCGGCCTTCGCGGTGAACCGTGTGTTCGCGCTGATCGAAAAGAAAATGCGCGTGCCCGGCTTCATTGTCTCGGGCGGAACGGGAGGGCACTGAGATGTTGGGACTTGATTTTTCTTACTTCGACCTGGAAGTCCTGCGCAAGTTCGTCTTGGGCGGTCTGCTGTTCAGTGTGCAACTGACCATCACGGCGACGATTGGTGGCGTGATCTTTGGCACGGTGCTGGCCTTGATGCGCCTGTCGGGCTCCAAAATGTTGGACCTGCCCGCCACCTTTTATGTCAACGGCATGCGTTCTGTGCCCCTGGTCATGGTGATCCTGTGGTTCTATCTGCTGATGCCCTTCGTCATCGGACGTCCTATCGGCGCCGAGTGGTCGGCCATCATCACCTTTGTGGCTTTTGAAGCGGCGTACTTCAGCGAGATTATGCGCGCGGGCATCCAGTCGATTCCGCGCGGGCAGGTGTTTGCCGGTCAAGCCCTGGGCATGACGTATGGCCAGAACATGCGTCTCGTGATCTTGCCGCAGGCCTTTCGCAACATGCTGCCGGTGCTGCTGACGCAGACCATCATCTTGTTTCAGGACACCTCGCTGGTGTATGCGATTGGCGCCTATGACTTGCTCAAGGGCTTCACCAACGCTGGCAAGATTTATGGCCGCTCGGAAGAGGCCTACATCCTGGCTGCCGTCGTTTATTTTGTGATTTGTTTTGCACTGTCCTGGAGCGTCAAACGCTTGCAGGCCAAGATTGCCATCGTGCGCTGAGGCGCGTGCTGAATTGGGGAAATGAAAATGATTGAAATCAAAAATGTGTCCAAGTGGTACGGCCCGGTGCAGGTGCTCAACGACTGTTCGGTGAGCATCAACAAAGGCGATGTGGTGGTGGTCTGCGGCCCCTCGGGCTCGGGCAAGTCCACCCTGATCAAAACCGTGAACGCGCTGGAGCCTTTCCAGAAAGGCGAGATCACCGTTGATGGCGTGCCCTTGCACGACCCGAGCACCGACCTGCCCAAACTGCGCTCACGCGTGGGCATGGTGTTCCAGAGCTTCGAGTTGTTCCCGCACCTGTCGGTCACCGAAAACCTGACGATTGCCCAGGTCAAAGTGCTGGGCCGCAAGCTGGACGATGCCAAGGCGCGGGGCCTGAAGATGCTGGACCGTGTGGGTTTGCTGGCACACAAGGACAAATTCCCTGGTCAGCTCTCGGGCGGTCAGCAGCAGCGCGTGGCGATTGCCCGCGCCTTGTCGATGGACCCAATGGTGATGCTTTTTGACGAGCCAACTTCGGCGCTTGACCCCGAGATGGTGGGCGAAGTGCTGGACGTGATGGTGCAGCTGGCCAACGAAGGCATGACCATGATGGTGGTCACCCACGAGATGGGCTTTGCCCGCAAAGTGGCCAACCGCGTGATCTTCATCGATGTGGGCGGCCGCATTCTGGAAGACTGCTCGAAAGACGAGTTCTTCAACCATCCTGAGAACCGTCAGCCTCGGACCAAGGATTTCCTCAACAAGATCCTGCAGCATTGATTGGGGTCAGATCCCGATTGATTGGTGCTTTTGAAGTGCGTTGGCCGGGATTGCGCCCGGCGGCGCACTCACTTTCTTTGCTTCGCCAAAGAAAGTAAGCAAAGAAAGGCGAGCCGCAGTCAGGGCCCTTCGGGTTCCTTGCGCTGCTCGCAGCGGTCGGGGTCGGGTGCAAACTCGCTTCGCTCAAACAAGCACCCGCCCTGATCCGCCCGCTGCTGCGCTGCTCAGCCCTGCCAGAACGGCGTGAAGGGCCTGACGGGGCATTGCTTCGCTCGCCCTGTCTATTCACCCTCCCAGTTTCTTGGGCGTTTTCAGCGAGTCTCCCTGCTGGCTTTTATCAGTTCACCACGAGCGCTTGCACCAGAGGTGGGGTCACGGGTTGGGGCGATTTGGCGAGCGAAGCGAGTTATGAGCCCCGGCCCGTGACCCCACCTCTGGCACCAAAGACTGAAAACCCGAACCCACAGGTTTGAGACAATACGCCCCATGACCCAAGAAATCACCATCACCCGCCCTGACGACTGGCACTTGCATGTGCGTGACGGGGCCGCCCTGTCCACCGTGGTGCCGCACACCGCTGCGCAGTTTGGCCGCGCGATCATCATGCCCAACCTCAAGCCGCCGGTGACCACGGCCGAGCAGGCGCTGGCCTACAAGGCGCGCATTCAGGCAGCCGTGCCCCAAGGCATGAGCTTTGAGCCCTTGATGACCCTGTACCTGACGGACAACCTGGCCCCGGCAGAAATCGCCCGCGCCAAGGCCGCAGGCGTGGTGGCTTGCAAGCTCTATCCGGCCGGTGCCACCACCAACAGCGATGCGGGCGTGACCGACCTGCGCAAGGTCTACCCCGTGCTCGAAGCCATGCAGCGCGAAGGCGTGCTGCTGCTGGTGCACGGCGAAGTCACCTCGCAAGACATCGACCTGTTCGACCGCGAAGCGGTGTTCATCGAGCAGCAACTGATCCCGCTGCGCCGCGATTTTCCAGGTCTGAAAATCGTGATGGAGCACATCACCACCCTGGAAGCTGCGCAGTACGTGGCAGGCGGCGATGCCCACTTGGGCGCGACCATCACGGCGCACCACCTGCTGTACAACCGCAACGCCATCTTCACCGGCGGCATCCGTCCCCATTACTACTGCCTGCCCGTGCTCAAGCGCGAGACCCATCGCCAGGCGCTGGTCAAGGCGGCTACCAGCGGCAATGCCCGGTTCTTCCTGGGCACCGACAGCGCGCCGCATCCGGCGCACCTCAAGGAGCACGCTACCGGCTGCGCGGGCTGCTACACCGCGCACGCCGCGATGGAGATGTATGCCGAAGCCTTTGACCAGGCCGGGGCCTTGAACCAACTCGAAGCCTTCGCCAGCTTCCATGGCGCCGACTTTTATGGCTTGCCGCGCAACAGCAGCACCATCACACTGCGCCGCGAAAGCTGGACGCCTGCTGAAAGTTTTACCTTTGGCGAAGCCGAACTCAAACCCCTGCGTTCGGGCGAGAGCTTGCCGTGGCGACTGGTGAGCGCCTGAATCCGAACCGCCCCGGTCACCGGTGCCATGCGTCCTCGACCTTGGGGGTGGCTGACATCGATTGGTCGGCGCCTTGGCTGGCCGATTGGCGGGCGGTGGGCGAGCCCATCGCGCAGCGCGTGGCGGCCGGTGTTTCGCAACATCAGGCCCTGACCGAGGCCAGCCTGGCCCCTGTGGGCTTTGTGCCGCAAGCCGATCTGCCTGAGGGGCAAGCCTATGAAGACTTCATCTATGCCAAGGGCCAAGTGCCCACGCGCGAAGGTTTGCACGATTTCTTCAATGCTTTGTGCTGGATGCATTTCCCGCTCGCCAAAAAAAGGCTGAACCAGCTGCAAGCCGCAGAAATTGCGCGTGCCGGGGTCGGTCAGGTGCGCGGCCCGGTGCGCGATGCAGCCACGGTGTTTGACGAGAACGCCTTGCTGATTCAGGCGCCCGATGCGGTGTGGCAAGCCTTGACGGCACACCGCTGGCAAGAGGCTTTGGTGGATTTGCGTGCGCAATGGTCGAATGTGCGTTTGTGGACCTTTGGCCATGCGGCGCTTGAAAAACTGGTCCAGCCCTACAAATCGATCACCGTTCATTTGTGGCGTGTGCCGTCTGCTGTGGATGCCCCAGGATTGGACGCCTGGCTGGCGCAGGACCTGAGCACCGACAAGCTGGCCACCAAACCGTTCAGCCCCTTGCCGGTGTTGGGGGTGCCCGGTTGGTGGGGGCCCAATGAGGCGCCTGATTTTTACGAGGATGTTGAAGTTTTTCGACCCCGCCGCATGCGGTCCCCAGCTGAAAAACCGTACGCCGTTCAGGAAATCGGTCCGGCCGCTTGATTTTGGGCTTTGAGCCCCTACCATTCGCAACATCGCCCTGGCTTGAAGGGCGTCAAAGGGTTTGGGAATGAAACGTATTTTTCTGTTTGTCTTGACCAACATCGCCGTGGTCGCGGTGCTGGGCCTCGTGGCCAGCTTGCTGGGCGTGAACCGCTATCTGACCGCCAACGGTTTGAACCTGGGCGCTTTGCTGGGCTATGCCCTGGTGATGGGTTTTGGCGGTGCCATCATTTCCTTGCTGATCAGCAAGCCCATGGCCAAGTGGACTTCGGGTGTGCGCGTGATCGAGCAGCCCCAAAACGCCGACGAAGCCTGGATCGTCGACACCGTGCGCAAGTTGGCCGACAAGGCCGGTATTGGCATGCCCGAAGTCGGCATCTTTGAAGGCGACCCCAATGCTTTCGCCACGGGCGCTTTCCGTGACTCGGCCCTGGTGGCGGTGTCCACCGGCTTGCTGCAAAACATGACCCACGAGGAAATCGAAGCTGTGATCGGTCACGAAGTGGCCCACGTGGCCAACGGTGACATGGTGACCATGACCTTGATTCAAGGTGTGATGAACACCTTTGTGGTGTTCCTGTCCCGCGTGATTGGTTATGCCGTGGACAGCTTTTTGCGCAAGGGCGATGAGGAACGCAGCGGCCCTGGCATCGGCTACATGGTGACCACCTTGGTGCTCGACATCGTGCTGGGTTTTGCCGCCGCCATGGTGGTGGCCTGGTTCAGCCGTCAGCGCGAGTTCCGTGCCGATGCCGGTGCCGCACAGTTGATGGGCCGCAAACAACCCATGATCAACGCCTTGGCCCGCCTGGGTGGCGTGCACACGGCAGAGCTGCCCAAGAGTGTGGCCGCCATGGGCATTGCCGGCGGCATTGGCCAGTTGTTCAGCACCCACCCGCCGATTGAAGAGCGCATTGCCGCGTTGCAGAACCAAGCCTGATGCTTCCGCGCTAGGCGCACAAAAAAACCCGCCGAGGCGGGTTTTTTTGTGGATGGATGAAGAAAACTTCAGCCGCGTGAAGGCATCAAGCTGCCCGCCAAGGCGAACACCGAGTTGGGGGCGGTGATCTTCAGTGTGCTTTTGGGCTTGGCGAACACGCCGCGCTTGACGGCCGGTTGTGGCGCAGGCTCCACAGCGACGCCTTTGGCGCGTTGCTCGGCCACCAGCTGACGCAAGCTGATCGACTTGAGGTGGCTCAGCATTTTCTCGTTCAGGCTGGCCCACAGCTCGCTGCTCATCCAGCCACCTTCGGCGGCCAGTTCTTCTTCAGACGGGGCATCCACCGCGCCGACGATGTCGGCCATGGTGATTTTCTCGGCGCTTCGGGCCAGCGAGTAACCGCCGCCGGGGCCGCGGGTGCTCTCGACCAGGCCTTGCTGGCGCAGCTTGCTGAACAATTGCTCCAGGTAGGACAGCGAAATTTGGTGGCGCACGCTGATGGCGGCCAGTGACACGGGGCCGCGGTCTTCGCGCAGGGCCACGTCAATCATGGCAGTGACGGCAAATCGGCTTTTGGTGCTCAAACGCATGGTGTGCTCCTTTTCTGCGTTCTGGAAGACCTTGTGGGGTCTTCGCAAAATTCCTGGTGATGCTGTTGTTGTCAGCCACCAGACAGTCATTTTCTCAGACTGAAATCACATATTGGGATTGCCCGTGGTAAATCAAGGGTAAATCCTGTGTGAATTTGTCGGAAATCAAACCAGCCCCGTCAGAAGCGCTCAAAACCTTCGAGTTGGCGCCATTGACCCGGCTCCAGCGGGGCCAGGCTGATGCGGCCCACGCGCTGGCGACGCAGGTCTTGCAAGGGGCATTGCTGGTCCAGCCAGCGGCCCAGGTCCAGGCCATCGATGTCCTTGCCCGCGATGCGCAGCACCGTCACCGTGTCGGTCTGGCGGTTGATGCTGGCGCGCAGACCCGGACCGTTCAGGGCCTTGATCAGGCCTTCGGGGACTTCCCCGCCCACAGTGGCCATCCATTCCTGCTCCATCGGGCTGCGGCGGTCTTCCAGGTGGCGCAGCACGCCCACATCGTCCGAAAAAATGCACAGGCCGCTGGCCGGTTTGGGCAGGGGCAAGGGCATTTGCATTTTGGCCAAGCGTTCGGGCCCCCACAGGCCGGGCTGCGCGGCTTTGAGGCCTGCCGTGTCTTGCAGCCAGGCCAGATTGGCCACCCGGTCGACGGGCTTGAACAGCACCAAGGTCATGGGCGCCAGCGCGGCCATGGAGACCATGCGGTTGACCTGAACGGCTTGCTCGGGCCGCACGCGCCGGGCCGGGTCGGTGACCACTTTGGCCTCCACCTGCACGCCACCGGCCACGATCAGGGCTTCGGCTTCGCGGCGGGAGCAGTTTTGCTCGGCGGCCACGCGTTTGGCCAGGCGGATGCCTTCTTCAGAGGGGCTCATCAATGCTTTCAAAAAATCTCAAAAAACTCAGGACAGGGCTTGTTCGCGGATGTGGTCCACATGCGCTTGCAAAGAACGTGCGGCCACCGGCCACAGGCGGGGTGGCACATCGTCGTAGGCTTTTTCCACCCACTCCTGCAGGCTGCCCTGGGGCAAGGCCTGCATGGCGGCGGCGATTTTGGCCTCACGCTTGAGGCGGTGCGCCTTCAGTTGCGTGATGGCCTGGTGGGCAAAGCCCAGCACATGGCCGTGCGCGGGCAGGATGAACTCAATCCCCCCGGCCTCGCAGGCAGCAGCCAGTTTGTCCAGCGAATCGAGGTAGTCGCCCATGTGGCCGTCGGGTGGGTCGATCACGGTGGTGCTGCCATTGAGCACATGGTCGCCCGAAAACAGCAGGCCGTCTTCTTCCAGCACCAGGCACAGGTGGTTGGCCGCGTGGCCCGGCGTGTGGACCACGCGCAGGGTGTGGGTGATCTCGCCTTCGACGCCAATGCCTTGCAGCACCAGTTTTTCACCATCGGCCAGTTCGCGCTCGGGCGTGAAGCGGCTGTTGGCGCGGGCGGTGGGGCGCGATGCCAGGCCCAGGATGGGCGGCTTGTTCGTGCACAGCGCCTGCAAGGGGGCTGCGCCGGGTGAATGGTCAGAATGCGAGTGGGTGCAGACGATGGCCTTGATTTGCCCTCCCGCCGCGCGCCACAGGCGCTGCAGGTGCTCGTCGTCGGCTGGGCCCGGGTCGATGGCGATGTAGCCGGTGTTGGGGTCACCCACCAGGTAGCTGTTGGTGCCGGGGCCGGTCATCACGCCGGGGTTGGGGGCGGTGAGGCGCTGCACGTTTTTCAGCAGTGGAACGGCCTGGTCGGTTTGCCAGTCCAGGTGGTGGTGGATTTGCCCATCGGGCGTGACCAGGGCCAGTTCGCCAAACGGAGCTTCGTGCTCCATGTAGCGCACTTCGTGGCCGCCCAGAAAACCGGCGCGGGGGCAGCTGGTCCACAGGGGCTCGTCGTTGACGGCGCAAGCTTGCAGCACGTCTTCGACCAGGGCAAAGGCTTTGAGGCGCTCCAGCGTGCGGATGGTCGGGAAGATGATGAAGAAGTCGCCGGCTTCGTGGCGCGTCAGCGCGTCCACCGGGCGCACCCAGACCGGCTCGAACTGCTCGGCCTCGTCGGCCACCGGGGTCTGGCCTTCGGGCATGCGAGCCACCAGAAAAGGCACGTCAAAACGGCGCGGCAGGTCGCGGTCGGTGATCCAGTGGGCCAGCACGAACACCTGGTCGGCGGCCAGCGTCAGGCCTTTGGTCTGGCATTGCGCCGCAAAAGGGGCTTTGCGATCGATCTGGGCAATGTCGCTGTTGTCAGCCCAACGGCCATCGGCATGGCGGGCGAACAGGATGCCCAGCTCTTCAAAGCTTTCGCGGATGGCGGCAATGGCTTGCGTCAGGTGCAAGTCGCTTTGCTTGGGGCGGCGTGTGGACAGGGGGTGGGCCTGGGCGTCGGCCGCATCGACGCCGCCGCCGGGGAACACATAGGCGCCGGGCGCAAAGCTGGCCGTCATGGAGCGGCGGGTCATCAGGACCTCGATGCCCTGGGGGCCATCGCGCAAGAGCAGCACGGTGGCGGCAGGGCGCAGGGGCGCGGGTTCACGTTGGGGGTGCAGGAGTTGGGATGTGCGTGCCATGCCACATTATCAGGCGGGCGTCGCTCCGGGGTTGTCGTTCTCGTGTCGACCAAGGGCGATAATCGCGGCCATGCACATCCGCTTTACCAAGATGCAAGGGGCCGGCAACGACTTTGTCGTGCTCGATGAAACCCGTGGCCGCCTGGGCCTGAACACCGCCCAGTACCGCTTTTTGGCCGATCGCCACTTTGGTGTGGGGGCCGACCAGATCCTGACGGTGCGGCCTTCGCCCGCGCCAGGCCTGGACTTTGAATACGTGATCCACAACGCCGACGGTGGCGAGGTGGAGCACTGTGGCAACGGGGCCCGCTGCTTTGTGCGCTATGTGCGCGACAAGGGCCTGACCGACAAAACCAGCGTGCGCGTGAAAGTGCAGCAAGGCGAGATCGAGCTCACCATGAACCCCGATGGCCGCGTGACGGTGAACATGGGCGCGCCCGTGTTTGACTGGGAGCGTGTGCCTTTCAACCCGATCGGCCTCATCAGTGACCAGGTCAATGGCTGGCCAGTGTTTGATTTGGCGCTGGGCGAGCAGGGTATTGCGCGGGTGGCGGTGGTGTCCATGGGCAACCCGCACGCCGTGCAGCGCGTGGACGATGTGGACACCTTTCCTGTGCTGGCCCAGGGGCCACTGATTGAACACCACCCAGCCTTTCCCAAACGGGTGAACGCGGGCTTCATGCAGATCGTCTCGCGCAGCCAGATCAAGCTGCGCGTGTTCGAGCGCGGCTCGGGCGAGACCCTGGCCTGCGGCACCGGCGCTTGTGCGGCGGTGGTGGCAGGCATTCGCCAAGGTTGGTTGGACAGCCGTGTCGATGTGCAGACCCACGGCGGCGTGCTGACCATCGAATGGACCGGCCAGGCCGACAGCCCAGTCATGATGACCGGCCCCGCGACCTCGGTGTTCGACGGCGAAATCGATGTGCCCGACACCCTTTCCTGAATTTCTGGAGACAAGAACATGACCACGCCTGAACCCATGAGCCCGATCACCGAAGACGACATCGCCGACTACCTGGTGAACACACCGGACTTTTTCGAGCGCCATGCCTCCTTGCTGGCCACGGTGCAATTGACGCACCCGCAAAGCCACCGCGCTGTGGGTTTGCAGGAGCGCCAGGCGCAAATGTTGCGCGACAAGATCAAGGGGCTGGAGCACCGCATCATGGATATGATCCGGCACGGCAACGAAAACATGATCCTGACGGACAAGCTGCACCGCTGGTCCTGCGATTTGTTGGTCGCCCAACCCGAGCATTTGGCCGAATCGGCGCTGGAGAACATCCGTGAGCTGTTCCAGGTGCCCCAAGTCGCTTTGCGTTTGTGGTCTTTGGACGAAGCCCACAGCCAGGCGCCCTATGCCCAGGGCGTGACCGATGCGGTCAAAGACCTGGCCACGTCGCTGGACACCCCCTATGTGGGACCGAACACCGGTTACGAAGCGGTGCAGTGGTTGCCCGAACCGACCCAGGCCGCATCGCTGGCCTTGCTGGCCTTGCGCGCAGCACCCGGTCAGGCGCCGTTTGGTTTGCTGGTGCTGGCTTCTCCTGATGCCCAGCGCTTCAACAGCCAGATGGGCACCGATTTGCTCGAACGCCTGGCCGAGCTGGCCGGAGCCGCGCTGTCGGTTTTGCGCGGCTGACGCGGACGCCAGGGTATGACTGAGCTGCCGCAAGATCAGTCATCGGTGGCGGGTGAAATGGACCCGCTGGTCACCCGTTACCTCGACCACGTTCGTTTTGAAAAGCGCCTGGCCGAGCGCACCTGCACGCTGTATCGGCTGGACCTGATTCGCCTGGCCGACATGGCCGAGGCCTCCAAGGTGCCTTTGTTGCAGGTGCAGACCGGGCACATCCGACGCTGGGTGGCGCAGATGCACAGCGCGGGCCGCAGTGGTCGGGGCATCGCACTCATCTTGTCGGGTTGGCGTGGTTTTTACGCCTGGTTGGGGCGCGAAGGCTTGGTGGGGCACAACCCCGTGGTGGATGTGCGGGCGCCCCGTGTGGCCAAACCTCTGCCCAAAGCCCTGGGTGTGGACGAGGCCGTGCAGCTGGCCGAGCACGCAGAAAACGGTGACGATCCTTGGCTGGAAGCACGCGATGCCGCCATGGTCGAGCTGCTCTACGGCTGCGGTCTGCGGGTGGCCGAGTTGACCGGTCTGGATGTGGTGCCCAGCACCGAAGCCAGCCGTGCAGGGCGCGGCTGGATCGATGTGCCCAACGCCGAAGTGCAAGTGCAGGGCAAAGGCGGCAAGCGCCGCAGTGTGCCGCTGGGAAGCGCCGCGATGGAAGCGCTGGCGCATTGGGTGGCCGTGCGCACGCAGGTGCCGGGCATGTTGACACAGGCCACGCCCGGGGCCTCGCCCGCAGCGCTGGCGCTGTTTCCGGGGCGGCATGGCACGCGCTTGACCGCCCGCTCAGTCGAGCAGCGCCTCAAACGCCGCAGCCAGCTGGCGGGGCTGGCCACGCCGGTGCATCCGCACATGCTGCGCCACTCCTTTGCCAGCCATGTGTTGCAGTCCAGCGGCGATTTGCGGGCGGTGCAAGAGCTGCTGGGTCACGCCAACATCACCACCACACAGGTCTACACGCGGCTGGATTTCCAGCACCTGGCCAAGGCCTACGACGCGGCGCATCCACGGGCCAAGCGCAAGGGCTGAACGCTTTGGCCTGTGCCCGACAATAGGGCCCATGAAAACCATTCGACTCAAAGACGGCAAGGAACGCTCCTTGTTGCGCCGCCACCCTTGGGTGTTTGACTCTGCCATCGCCAAAGGCGGCGGCGATCCGGGCGAGACGGTTCGGGTGGAATCGCACGCCGGGCAGTTTTTGGGCTGGGCGTCGTTCAGCCCGTCGTCGCGCATCCGGGCGCGCATCTGGAGTTTTGACGAGGCCCAGCGCATCGACGCGGCCTTCATCGAAGCGCGCATCGCTCAGGCCGTTGCCGCGCGCCAGTGGTTTGACATCCAGAGCGATGGCGTGCGCCTGGTGCACGGCGAGTCCGATGGTTTGCCCGGCCTGATCGTGGACCGCTATGCCGACACCTTGGTGGCCCAGTTCACCAGCTGCGGCACAGAGCGCTTCAAACAAGCGATTGCCGATGCCCTGCTCAAGGTCACAGGCTTGACGCGCCTGTACGAAAGGTCGGACGCCAATGTCCGTAGCCTGGAAGGCTTGCCCGAAGTGACTGGCTGGTTGCGCGGCGACGGCCCCACCGAGATCACCATCCGCGAGCACGACTGGCAGCTGACCCTGGACATCGCCACGGGCCACAAGACGGGGTTTTATCTGGACCAGCGCGACAGCCGCCACCGCTTTGCAGAGCACACGCGCCACCGTCGCTTTGGCAAGGTGCTCAACTGCTATTGCTACACCGGGGGCTTCACCGTGGCGGCCTTGGCAGGTGGTGCAGGGCATGTGACCTCCATCGACTCGTCCGGCCCGGCGCTTGAGCGTGCCCGTGCCCATGTGCGTCTGAATGGCTTTGACGAATCCCGCGCGACCTTCATGGACGCCGATGTGAACGCCAGCCTGCGTGCTTTCATCGAAGCGGGGGAGACTTTTGACGCCATCGTCCTGGACCCCCCGAAGTTCGCGCCCACGGCCGCCCATGCCGAGCGCGCCGCGCGCGCCTACAAAGACATCAACCGCCTGGCCTTCAAGTTGCTGGCGCCGGGTGGCGAGTTGTTCACCTATTCCTGCTCGGGGGGCATCAGCGCCGACCTGTTCCACAAGATCGTGGCCTCGGCGGGCACCGACGCAGGCGTGGACGGCTTCATCAGCGAGCGCCTGCAAGGCGCGCCTGACCACCCGATGACCATCAACTTCCCCGAGGGCGAGTACCTCAAAGGCTTGGTGGTGGTGCGCAAGTGAGCACTGGCCGGGGCGAAGTCCCCGGTCGAACCCCGCCTTGTATTCGTCGCTAAACTCCCCACCTCTTGTTTTTGATCCCGGAGCATTCCATGGCCCTCATTCCTGCAACCATCCTGACCGGCTTTTTGGGCTCGGGCAAAACCACCTTGCTCAAGCGTGTGCTGACCGAGGCCCATGGTCAGAAGATCGCCGTGATCGAGAACGAGTTTGGCGAGGAAAACATCGACAACGACATCCTGGTGTCGGACACCGAAGAGCAGATCATCCAGATGAGCAATGGCTGCATCTGCTGCACCATCCGCGAAGACCTGCGCGCCACGCTGCAACTGCTGGCCGCCAAGCGCCGCAAAGGTTTGTTGAACTTTGAGCGCATCGTGATCGAGACCACGGGCCTAGCCGACCCCGGTCCGGTGGCGCAGACTTTTTTCATGGACGACGAGATCGCTGAAACCTTTTTGCTCGACTCCATCTTGACGCTGGTGGACGCCAAGCATGCGGCGCAGCAGCTCAATGACCGCCAGGAAGCGCGCCGCCAGGTGGGCTTTGCCGACCAGATTTTCATTAGCAAGGCCGACCTGGTGTCGGCCGAAGAACTCGATGCTTTGCAGCATCGCCTCAAGCACATGAACCCGCGTGCGCCGCAAAAGGTGGTGCATTTTGGTGAGGTGGCCCTGAGTGAAGTGTTTGACCTCAAAGGCTTCAACCTGAACGCCAAGCTGGACATCGACCCGGATTTCCTCACCGATGAGGGCCATGACCATGCGCACGGTGAACATTGCGATCACCCCTCGCACCAGCATGACCACCATGACCATGAACACGGCGAGCACTGCAACCACCCCTCGCATGACCACGAACACAGCCATGGCCACGGACACCACCATCACCACGATGACGATGTGAAGAGTTTTGTGTTCAGGTCTGAGCGTGCCTTCGATCCGGCCAAGCTGGAAGACTTCCTGGGCGCCATTGTCAACATCTATGGCCCCCGCATGCTGCGCTACAAAGGCGTGTTGAACATGCGTGGCACCGAGCGCAAAGTGATCTTTCAGGGCGTGCACCAGCTCATGGGCAGCGATTTGGGCCCTCAATGGGCGGAGGGTGAGACCAAACTGAGCAAGATGGTATTCATTGGCATTGATTTGCCCAAGGATATTTTGTTGCAAGGCCTGGAGCAGTGCCTGGTTTGAGCCCCAGCGGTACGGACAGATCGCGCCCCTTTTTTCTGGAACTTGCGTTTAATCCACCACCTCGCGTTTTTTGAACGTTCTTATCGCTACAATCGCCCGCCTGACGGCACCCTCTTTTGAGGGGCGTGCGAACCCCAGAAGGTCTATAACAAGGGTTTGAGATATATGAACAGGTCGGGAGCAGATGGATGCCTTGTGGTGCCATGGCCTGACTTGCCCTTCAAACACGGCTAGGAGACAAGACGTGAAGACCTCGAAAAAACCGGCAACCAAAGTGGCGCAATCCAAAGTTCAGGCGAAAGCCAAAACGGCAGTGGTTAAAAAAGCCGTGCCCGTCAAAGCGAAAGCGAAAGTGGCGGTGCCTGCCAAGCCAGTCGCCAAGGCCAGCGTGAAAACTGCACCCAAAGTCACTGCCAAAGCCGTGTCCAAAGCCCCCGTCAAAGTGGTCGCCAAAGTCAGCTCGAAAAAGCCGAGTGTGAAAGCACCTGCGAAGGCGGCCGTGACCCCCAAGACCCCCGTCAAGCCAGCCGCGAAGGCTGTGCCTGCCAAAAAAGCGGCTGTGACCACCAAAGTGGCCGCAGTCAAAACGAAACCGGTTGCTCCGGCCGCCAAGAAAATTGCGGTCGTCGCCGCCAAAACCAGCCCGGCCGCCAAGGCCAAGGCTGCCCCTGCACCGTCTGTGAAAAAGGCGGTGGCAGCACCTCAAGCGAAACCTATGCCCGTTACCAAAGTGGAGCCCGTCAAGGCCCCCGTTGCGCCAGCTCCTGCTGCGCCTGCTCCTGATCAATTGGTGCGCGCCACGCGCCCTTCCGCACGTTTGGCCCAGATCACCGTGCCTTCCTTGCCGCCTGCGGTGGCGTCCACGGCTGCCAAAGCCAGTTTCCTGCCCAGTGCGCCTGCCCCTGTTTCTGTCCCTTTTGCACCCATCAAGAAGGATGCCAAGCTGGCCAACAACTGGAAGACCAAGAAGGTCGAAGACTTGACCGATGCGGAAGTTCTGGCCATGCCCGATGCCGAGTACATGAACGATGTGCAGATGGCTTATTTCCGTCGCAAACTGGCCATGCTCAAGCAGGAAATCCTGAACAGCGCTGGCGAGACCACAGAGCATTTGCGGGAAGACACCGTGGTGGTGCCCGATCCCGCTGATCGCGCCACGATCGAAGAAGAGCATGCTTTGGAGTTGCGCACCCGCGACCGTGAGCGCAAGCTGCTCAAGAAGATCGAGCAATCCATCATCCGCATTGATGCGGGTGATTATGGTTTTTGCGATGAGACCGGTGAAGCCATTGGCGTGGGCCGTTTGCTGGCGCGACCCACGGCCACCTTGTCCCTGGAGGCGCAGCAGCGCCGGGAACTCAAGCAAAAGATGTTCGGCGATTGATGGCTTTGAGCGATCAGCATAAAAAAACCCCTTCCCAGGGGTTTTTTTATGCCTGTTGATCAGTGCATGTGATTTGATTTTGGTGATTTAGCAAATCCACCATTGATTTTTACAAATTTTATTTCCTTTAGGTATCACTTTCACTGCCATCTGTAAGTGCCTAATTTTGAAAGAAATTTGACTGTTTGGTGGGTGCAATTTGTGCGCTAAGCTGTTGATTTCATTGAAAAAAATCTGTCAAGACCTGTTGTGGTGAATGGTTTTCCTGATACAGTGCAAAAAAGTGCAATTAAGTGGGGAAAAGTGTCTTCACTTGCAGTTTTCAACTGAAAAAGGTCTTTCACGTGTTTCAAGGGGCTTCATCGCTGAGTCTGGATGCCAAGGGGCGGCTGTCTGTGCCGACCCGGCACCGTGACGTCTTGAGCGCCACGGCACAAGGCCAGTTGACGATCACCAAGCACCCGCACGGCTGTTTGATGGTCTTCCCCCGCAACGAGTGGGAGAAGTTCCGTGAACGCATCGCTCAGTTGCCCATGTCGGCGCAGTGGTGGAAGCGGATATTTCTGGGCAACGCCATGGATGTCGAAATGGACGGCACCGGTCGTGTGTTGATTTCGCCCGAATTGCGTCAGGCCGCTGGCATTTCCAAAGACACGATGCTGTTGGGCATGGGCAACCACTTTGAGTTGTGGGACAAAGCGACCTACGACCAGCAAGAAGCGCAAGCCATGCAGGGCGAGATGCCCGACGTGTTCAAGGACTTTTCGTTCTGACGCCCATGACCGAAATCAAGCCTGTTCACATCACCGTACTGTTGCAAGAGGCGGTGGACGCTTTGTTGCAAGCCGCTGCGGGTGCCGATGGGGCTTATGTCGATGCGACCTTTGGTCGTGGTGGTCACTCCCGTTTGATTTTGTCCCGCCTGTCGGCGCAAGGCCGTTTGCAAGCCTTTGACAAGGATCCGGAGGCGATTGCTGAAGCGGGGCGCATCCAGGATGCCCGTTTTTCAATTCGGCACGAAGGCTTTGCCAATCTGAGCGACTTGCCCGATGGCAGCGTCGATGGTGTGCTGATGGACCTGGGTGTCAGCTCACCCCAGATCGACAGCCCCGAGAGGGGTTTTTCTTTTCGTTTTGACGGACCGCTCGATATGCGCATGGACACCACGCGCGGCGAGAGCGTGGCCGAATGGCTGGCAACGGCAACAGTGGATCAAATCACGGAGGTGATACGTGACTATGGCGAAGAACGGTTTGCTTTTCAGATTGCAAAGGCGCTTGTGGCTCGCCGACAAGAGCGGGGCCCAATTTCAACCACCGCCGATTTGGCCCAGC